>ERZ1034365.1148-NODE-1148-length-13873-cov-11.432227_pt1 | contig 13873 bp, 12 predicted proteins | sample MGYA00520615_ERZ1034365 | MGnify/ENA primary metagenome ERZ1034365 (study PRJEB33736, sample SAMEA104284505) | Azolla filiculoides | biome: Urban; feature: Water surface; material: Ditch water | place: Netherlands | collected 2015-10-28 | depth 0-0.1 m ... | reverse complement strand
CGGATAGAGGCAAGCTCATTATGGCTTGCGGGACAGGCAAAACATTTACAGGATTGAAAATCGCTGAAAAATTAGCCACTCTTAGCGAAATGGAAAAAGATTTAGATGATATGAATACATCCATAAGCACAGTTAAATCAAATTTAAGAAATTCAGGTACTTGTGAAAACTGTAATCTGGATGATATTTGTTTACCTAAAGGATTTGATCAATTTGAAATTGGTGAACTTTCATTATTAGTAAGTCGAAATAATATTCGCCAGAAAGGAGAAGTAATTTATCATGCAGGAAGTCCCTATAGAGGCATGATTGCAATTCGCTCAGGAAGTGCTAAATTAATAAGTTTTGGACTTCAAGGTCAAGAATTAATTGTCGATTTTACATTGCCTGGTGAAGTGTTGGGATTTGATGGTTTAGAAACGAAAATTTATAATTGCACAGCTATAGCTCTCGAAACGGTTAATTATTGTTATTTGGAGGATAAAAAAATTGATCATTTTGATGCTCAAAATTCGCATATAAATGAATTGCTTTTACAACGGTCATGCGCCCAATTTAATGCTCAAGTTAATCGCATGATTTTGAATCGCAGTACTGCTGAAGAACGTGTCGCATATTTTTTATTACAAATATCAGAGCGATTGAAAAAGAGGGGGTATTCTGAATTGGAATTTCGTTTGAGTATGACACGAGAAGAAATAGGAAATCACTTAGGACTTGCGCATGAAACTGTTAGCCGACTATTTAATTCGTTTCAGGTGAAAAATATGATTGAAGTTCAATTAAGGTTAGTTAAGATAATTGACAAAAAAAAGTTGCTTAACGTAATAAATCAAGAAACTGTATAAAATTATTTCCACCCTCAATAATTTTTTTAATTGTAGTGACATATCCCGTGCTCATTATCTCTAATAAGTACCTCAATAAATGCCTCAAATTTACCGTAGCTGCAACGGTACCTCCAAAAAATAACTAACAGTTTTTTTCTTTATTCCGACTTTATTGGTTGGTATATCAATTTTCAACTAACGATTATATCAAGAATCTAATACTGCTGAGTTTTATCAACAGATTGTTTTTAAAACAAATTAAAGGTATTTTCTTATCCTTGATCCTAAGTCTCTTGGCTGGGTTCAGTCAATAAATCACTTTATATCTTTCAATTGTATCGAGCCATACTTGAGCTATCTGCAACGCTAAACCATGTGCCCACCCCACTTTATACCTAATGCAAGTTAAAAATAATTTGTATCTAAATATTTCGTTAGATCATAAGTGTTTGTTTATAGATGTAAAAATTTTAATAAATCTATGATTTAAAGAAAAATTCAAATTTTATTGATCTAGATCAACTTTTCTTTCTTTTTTTTTTTTAAATTATGCATGTGTTGTTAATTTCGATCAATCTTAGAGCCTGATTTTCATTAAGGAAACGTGATATGAATTTATATATTGAAAATACTATAGAAGGTAAAGACTATATTTGGTTAATTGTTGCTGGATTTTTTTATTTTGGAGTTGTGATATTAGTAGCTGATGTTACAAATATTCTTGTATCAGCAGTTCGTAATTTAAGCAGCTCTTGATAGGGTTTTTAGTTAGATACGATGTCAATCTTAATGTAATTTGATATCGAGAGATAAATTTAAAATTTTTTAGTTTTTAAGATCTATGGTGAAAGGTATGACTGATGCAGATAGAATTTTATTGAAAAATGCAGAAAAATTTTTGATTGACTTGGAATCTTTGCGTAGTGAAATTGCTGCTCGTGAAGAACTATATAAAAAAATACAAAATAGTAAAGATCGAAATTCAAAAGCACTTTATCACACTATATCGGAAGATATTTCGCTAAAGTGTCTGTATTTTGCGCGGGATCTAATTGAAATGCCTACTCCGGGATGGATAGATCGCATTCCAAGGGAATATTCAGCTGTAGCAGAGCAATTTTTTTCAGTGGTATGTGAACAAATGTGTGCGTCATTAAAAGTATTTGATCTTGTTGTTTTGCCCAATGCGAAAGTCTTAGTTGATTTGGCCATTGAAGAGATTTACTAATTTCTAAGTAATTATTTTGAAACATAAATCGACCTAATTATGAGCCAACACCTAAATAACATTCAGGCTACTAGCACAATAGAACAACAGACATCTTATCTGAGGGTTCCTGCAGATAAAGTTACTCGTTTGATGGATATGGTAGGTGAGTTGGGATTGAGTGTGTCAGAAACTGTTAATAGTAATGATTTACATGGTTTGGAACTTGAGGAGTTCGAGAAATCAGCTCATCGATTAAAAATGATTGTACGGGAAATCCAAGATATTTCTACTGAATTACGTCAAGTGGAAATTGGTGAGGTTTTTCGTCGAATGCGTCGCATGATTCGTGAATTGGAGCGTCAAACCAATAAAAAAATCAACCTTGTCTTAGAAGGCGAAGAGGTTGAAATTGATAAAGTAGTGGCTGATAGTCTTTATGAACCGCTTGTGCATATTGTTAGAAATTCCGCAGATCATGGTCTCGAAGCCACTTTAGATCGTATTGCGATGGGGAAATCTGATACGGGGACAATTACCTTATCTGCTGTGCAAGTCGGTGGTGATATTAATATTATCATTGCAGACGATGGACGGGGACTTAACCGTGAACTTATTTTAGCGCGGTCACGTGAGAGGGGGCTGTTTGGTGAAAGCGAAGAACCGAGTGACGAAGTCTTATGGAAGGTTATTTTTCAACCTGGATTTTCGACCGCAGAAGCTGTTACGAATTTATCGGGGCGTGGCGTTGGGATGGATGTTTTAAATAACACAATTAAAGAATTGCGTGGTCGAATTGCCATTTATAGTGTCTTTGGCGAAGGAGCACGTGTAACGCTTTCTATCCCATTAACGCTCGCGTTTTTAGATTGCTTAGTGGTTCGCGTTGGACGTTGCTTATACGCCACCCCAATTGATGTAGTGAGTGAAATTTTTCAACCACTTGATACTCAAATTACACATATCTCCGCTGAATATCACTCAGAGGTAGTGAAAGTGAGAGAGCGTTTTATTCCAATTTGTCGATTAAATCAATTTTATGGCGAAATAGTTCACGAAGCGCCTTTATTAACTGAGCAAATAATTGTTATTTTCAACACGAGTCAAGGACAAGTGGGATTGCCTGTGGATGAAATTTTTGATCAACAACAAGTAGTGATGAAACCATTACCAAGTTCTTTAGGGAGAATAAGGGCTGGACTTGGTGTTGCGTTGCTGGGAACGGGTGAGGTTGCGACCGTGTTGGATTGTGAACAATTGATCAGTGCTAAAATATGACTCTATACATGGATAACTAAAATATGACTCTATACATGGATAACTTAAGCCAAGAATCAGTCTCTTTTAACCGTATACGTATTTGGTTAAATGATCAATGTGGTATGCACTATCCCGAGTCAAAACAAGAGCTTTTATTACAACGCTTAAAACGTGTTTGTGAAACTTGTCATTTTAAAAATCTCACAGAATTAGCAGATTGCCTAGATAAAAATTATTTACATAACGATTTAGATATACGTTCCATTGTTATTACTGCTGCATCCATAAATCATACGTATTTTTATCGCGAACCCCAAGTTTTAGATTATTTTCAGACTACTATTTTACCGACATTAAACGCTAATTCTGTTCGTATTTGGAGCGCTGCTGCTTCAACTGGAGATGAAGCCTACACAATTGCAATGATTATTGCTGAAGCGAAAGGAATTGCATGGGCAAAACAAAATTTAGCTATTTTAGGGACCGATATTGATAGAAAAGTTATTGCTTCCGCTGAAATTGGGGTTTACAGCAAAAGTGCGTTAGAACACACCAATAGTGAAATTATAAAACGGTACTTCGAATTAGTCGACGAGCCTAATCAACTTTATAGAATCAATAAAAATATTCACGATTTATGTATTTTTCGGTATTTAAATCTAAAAACAAAACCTTACCCTTTTACGCAATTATTTGACGTGGTTTTTTGTCGCAATGTTTTGTATTACTTCGATAATGTACATCAAGAGCGAGTCATTGAAAGTATTTACGATGTGACTAAAGTGGGGGGGTGGATGATAACGAGTGTCACGGTTTCGCTACGCCATTTAAATACGCGCTGGGTCAACGTAATGAGCGGCGTTTATCGAAAAATCTAGATTAATAAACACGAGACTAAAATTAATGAGTTTTCAAAAAAAACCTATTCGCGTTTTAATCGTTGATGATTCAGCCTTGATACGCACGATTTTATCCAAAAATCTTTCCAAAGATTCAGATATTGTTGTTGTAGGTGAAGCTGCCGATCCTTACGCTGCTCGGGATTTGATTGTTGAACTTCGCCCTGATGTCATTACGCTAGATATTGAAATGCCACGCATGGATGGGATTACATTTTTAAAGCATTTTATGGCGGTTATGCCCACGCCAACAATTATCGTGAGTTCATTTACTCAGAAAGGAAATCAATTATCTTTAAGTGCATTAGAAGCGGGCGCGGTAGATGTAATTGAAAAACCGAGTATGAGTCTTATTGATGATTTGTTTATGTCACCTAATAGTATCAATGAACGAATAAAAAGAGTGGCAGGACTGACGTTAAAGAAAATCGATCATGCCCCACCTCTTTATCATCAAGAGCATCACACGCATCTTCATCATCACGAACATCAAACGGTACTTTCTCAAAATGTGTCTTCTCATGGCATCAGTGACCCAATTATCGCTATTGGCTCTTCAACTGGTGGCGTTGAAGCATTAAATTTTATTTTACCGGTTTTTCCTGAAAATTCGCCCGGAATTGTGTTGGTTCAACATATGCCGATAGGCGTTACTGAGGCATTTTCTAAACGCTTAGATGGGTTATGCAAAATACATGTCAAAGAAGCTAAAGATGGAGATTTGGTTGAAGCGGGACTTGCGCTCATTGCGCCAGGTGGAGCACAACACATGCGAGTTAAACGTACTGGTAATAAATACAGAGTTATTTTAGAGGAAGGTGAAATGGTTAATTTCAGTCGGCCGTCGGTTGATGTACTTTTTAATTCATTGGCAAGTGAAGCCACCTACAATGTCGCTGCTGCAATTTTGACAGGTATGGGAAAAGATGGCGCAGCGGGAATGCTAGCTATTCGCAAAGCAGGAGGACGCACATACGCTCAAGATGAAGCGACCTCTGTTGTGTTTGGGATGCCAAAAATGGCAATCGATTTAGGTGGCGCTGAAAAAATATTGCCTTTAAATCAAATTCCCAATGCGTTACTTAATGCATTTAAACGTTGATTAATAGAATAACTTTAGGAGGGGAAATGTCGAGTAACGCAAAACCATCTACATATAGACATGTAGACGAAAACGAAGAGCTTAATTTAGTATTCAATGACGAAAATGATATTAACGATATGTATCTCACCTTTGGTTTAGGTGAGGAAGAATATGGTATTGGTATCAATTTTGTCACTGAAATAGTTGGTATGCAACGCGTTATGGAAGTACCTGATGTACCGCCTTTCATAAAGGGTGTTATCAATTTACGTGGAAAAGTAATTCCTGTGATGGATGTACGCAAACGTTTTCATATGCCAGAGGAAGTCTATAACGAACGTACCGTCATTATAGTACTTGATGTCAATGGTGTATTAATTGGTTTGATTGTTGATAACGTGAGTGAGGTGATGGAAATATCTTCCGATCAAATTGATCAACCACCCCAAATAGGCAGCAATCAGGAAGGGGTTATCTTAGGTTTAGGCAAACAAGGTCATAAAGTCGCTATTTTGCTAAATGTTCAGCGTCTGGTTTCAGAGCAAGTTATCGATTTGCAGAGCTCATTCTCGACTAAAGCTGAATAAAAATAGTACGTATGAACATTCTTATCTTCAATCAAAAAGGTGGCGTAGGAAAAACAACAACGGCACTGAATTTAGGAGTGGGATTATCGCGTTTAGGTAAAAACAGGGTCACTTTAGTTGATTTAGATCCACAGACGCATCTTACCGTTGCATTAGGATTTCAAACAGAAAGGTTTACTTGGAATGTGACTGATTGGTTAACTGGGCGTGTTGGTGAACCTCAAATTATTGACGAGCGCTTATCGCTAATAGCCGGTCATTATGACTTTTCTGATGCCGTTGAATTTACAACTGTACCCAATCGAAATGGGGTTGTCATTATTGATTCTCCACCTGTATGGAACAAAACAGTTGCACGTTTAATGGAACAAGTAGATTGGATTATTACACCTTTAGAGCCAGAATTTATGAGTACACAAGGTGTTAGTTGTCTTATTAAATCGATGGAAAAAAATCATATTTCACGTGAAAAATTACGCTTGCTGTTATGTCGATATGATACGAGGTTAATTACACATCGAGAAATTCGTGAAAAACTGCAGCAACGTTTTGGTGATAATTTGTTGGGTTGCGTTATTCGTAAATCTGTGCGGCTCGCTGAATCGCCTAGTTATGGCTGGAGTATTTTTGATTATGCTCCTGATAGTGCAGGTGCTAGTGATTACACAGCATTAACCCAGTATTGGCTAAAAAAGTTTAATAAAAAAATAAGTTAGGAGCGATTTTTAATGGCTGATAAAAGAAGAAGGATATCCACTCCTCCCACTAATGACCCACTGGCATGGGTGGATAACGAAAAAGACAGTGATTCAATAAGTACTAAAGCAGAAATTACTACCACACCCTTTATAAATGAGGAACCTACCATGTCTGAAAATGTAAAAACACTGTTAGCAGAATTGACTCGCGTTACCGATCATATTCAAAAAGGTGACCTAAAATATAGTTTAGATGTCGGAAATGTGAATGAAGATTACAAAGAAATTGTTTCAAAAATTAACGTATTGATTAGCAAAATACAACAACAAGATGCCATTTTCAATTCGGTTTCAACATGTATGCAACTGGCAGATGCTGATTGTAATATTAGTTATATGAATGAAGCTATTAAAGAGATGTTTGCTAAAGCAGAAACAGATATACGTAAAGAGTTACCTCATTTCGATAAAGATAAATTGATGGGGGCTAATATGGATATGTTCCATAAAAATCCCGGCCATCAACGTAGACTGATGGATAGTTTAAACTCTCAAATTAAATCAGAAATGAGTGTTGGTGGACGAACATTTTCACTAGCGGCAACACCTATATTTGATGCTAGTGGGAAACGTATCAATATCTTGGTGGAGTGGAATGATATTACCGCTTGGGCGTCAATGACTAAAACACTCCAAGATATGGCAAATGGCGATTTGGATTCTCATCTCATTGATAAATCAATCACGATAGGTTCAAGTCGATTACTTCATGATTCGGTTTCTGAATTACGTGAAAGTCTTAAAGGCATTATGCGTAATGTTAGTGGGTTAGCAATTGGTATTTCTGAGGGTGATTTGAGCATGAATATTGATGCTGCAAATTTTAAAGGAGAATATCGCAGAATTGTTGAAATTTTAGGAAGTTCATTTTTAGTATTGAAAGCGGTCATAAAAGATATTAATCAAGTATCTGCTGGTATTGCAGAAGGTGATTTAAGTATCAATGTTGATTCATCTCGTTTTCAAGGGGAATATCGTAAAATTATTGAAACTTTGGGCGGAGCATTTTTAACCTTAAAAGCGGTTATTGATGATGTTAACCGAGTTTCAACGGGTATTGCTGAAGGCGATTTGAGTGTGCGAGTTGATGCTAACCAATTTAGAGGAGAGTATCGCTCAATTATTGATACCCTCAGCGCTGCAATGCTTAACTTGAATACGTCATTGCATCAAATTGTTGATGCGATTGAGCAAGTTGGGGTATCTGCAGGGCAATTAAATTACGCATCTCAAAATATGGCTTCTACTGCTGAAGAGCAATCTTCAGCAGTAGAAGAAGTGACTTCCGCCCTCGAGCAAACTGATAGCCAAGTTAAAGCGAATACTGAAAATGCAAATGCAGCTAATCAATTGGTTGAAGTAACGTCGGATGCTGCAAATGATGGTCAACTTAAAATGCAAGCGATGTCTGATGCTATGAGTGCAATCAATGATTCGGCACAAAGTATTGCTAAAATTATTAAGGTCATTGATGAAATCGCTTTTCAAACCAATTTGCTTGCCTTAAATGCGGCAGTTGAAGCTGCAAGAGCAGGGCAGCATGGAAGGGGATTTGCAGTAGTTGCGCAAGAAGTACGTAACTTAGCGGGACGGAGTGCAAAAGCGGCACGTGAAACAGCCGGTTTAATTGAAGATTCAACTAAACGTGTGAATGACGGCGTCAATATAGCAATTGATACTCGCAAAGCTTTAGATCAAATCGTTACAAATGTGATAAAAGTAAAGGATTTGGTTTCAGAAATATCTACAGCGAGTGTTGAGCAATCTAGAGGTGTTTCACAAATTAACATTGCTATGGGGCAAGTAGCTTTAGCTTCACGCCAAGTGAGTCAACAAGCAGATGAGTTAGCATCGTCATCCAATAAATTAACGAGCGTTGCATCAAACACACAAAGCGAGTTAAAACAGTTTAAATTAAGTGAACGTTCATCTTCACCTAATTCATTGAGTTTAGAAAGCATAACACCCGAATTACTTCAACAGTTGCAACTTCTTCTTGCGCAACAAAGTAAAAGTGGAGCTTCAGCTGTCGGCTTTGAAAAAAAATCATCAAAACAAATTATGCCACTTGATATGGATGAACGTGGTTTCGGTAATTTCTAATTTATATTTAAAGAATGGACTATGGGCTGGTCGAAAATCAGCCCTTTTATGTTAATTAATCAAAATTGAATAGGAAGAAATATTATGGTTCATACTGTAATGGTCGTTGATGATGCAATTCTCATGCGTAATTTAGTGAAGGGGATTATCAATAAATGGGAGGGATTTGAAGTTGTTACTACAGCCGCAAATGGAATTATTGCATTGGAAGAATTAGGGAAACATCCAAATTTATCTCTTATAACATTAGATATTAATATGCCTGAAATGGATGGAATTGAGTTTTTACGTCTAGCACGCTCAAAAACACAGGCTAAAATTGTTGTTTTGTCATCCGCAACGCTAGACGGTTCACCCATGGAAACTAAAGCACGTTTGTTTGGTGCTGACGCTATTATTACAAAACCATCAGGCGCTGTATCAATGGATCTAGAAAGTGTTCGTGGTGCAGAAATGGAGCGAACGATTAAAAAAATACTAAGATCTTAAGTTTTGATGGATACCTGTCATTTTTTTATTTGCGGCTACGCATGCGCAAGATGATTGTTACTATTAATTATTAATATTGATTCAATAGGCCGTTATAAATAGCGTATTTATCACTAAATAAGCATATTTTCGCTGTTCAAGCTTGTTTAATGGGATATATAAATTGTAAAGCGAGGAGTATAGAAACATGTCGAGTGAATTTGAGGAAGTTTGGGGGCTTTATGCTGACGAAGGCGAGCAATCACTAGTTGCTATGGAAAAAGCATTGCTACTTTTGAAAAATACACCGACAGATACAGAAAATATTGGTAGTTTGTTTCGTTCTATGCATACGTTTAAAGGGAATTCTCGTGTAATGGGATTGTCAGTTGTTGAATCCCGTGCACATATTGCTGAAGATTTAATTGGGTTAGTTCGTGACCAAGGCGTTTTATTGGATTCAGAATTAATTGATTTATTATTGGAAATGGTAGATGTATTGCACACGATGTTATCGCATACTTGCGAAACACAAAATGATGCCGATCCAAGTAGCTCTAATGACCTTGTTGATCGAATGAAAAATAAATTCGAACGTTGCAATGATGACTTGTCTAATAAAAATATATCTCAAATTCAAAGAAATAAAATTGAAGAAAATGCGGACGACGATTTAGCGGATGCCATCATTTTTGATAGTAATGAAATACTCATCAATGATCCGGTTTATCGAGAAATATTTTTGGAAATTGCTAACGATATTTTTCGAGATATGCGAATTTCTTTAGAAACAATCAAAATGGATGATAGTAAGGCAAAAGTTGATTTTTTAAGTTCATGTCATGTCCTCAGTCATGCGGTTAAACAAATGAAGTTAACTGAGTGGGAATTAGTAATCAACTTCTATTTAGAACAGACCACACCAAATGAAGATCAAGCAAAAAATCTATATGACTATTTGTGGAGTTTGTTTGAGCAAGAATTTGGTAAGCAAGAAACGCATACAAGTAAAGCGGAAGATAGTTCAACTAGTAATCTTAGTAGTATAGGAAATCCTGTTTTAACATTTCTTGAGAATATGAAAAAACCGCTTGAATTTCTTCAAAATTTTGAAAATAATGGAGATATAGATCAAAAAAACCTAATTGACGCAGTTACGGAGATTGAATTATTGGCAAAACAGGGAGGATTTTTTAATATTAAAGAACTCACGGATAAATTTCTCATTGTTTTGCAAAATAAGGTATCAATTGACGTTGTCTTACATGATTTCGAGTTTTCGTTATACGAAGCATTGATTGAGATTGAAGAAACTGTTTTAGGTGAAGATAGTTCATCAGTAATTATTTATGTTAAACAATTATTAGAAAATCAATGTGCAAAGCAAGTCATAAATCATATACAAAACATTAAGGATTCGCTGAATTCACTTAATCATAATGTTGATGTTAATGCAACTTGCACTACGATCACAAAAAGTATTCGTAAAATTCATTATGCTTGTTGCTATTATAAACTTGATAGCGCAGCAGATTTATGTACTGCACTAAATGCGTTATTTTTCAGAGTAATTGATCAATCAATACGGCATGAAGATATGCTGTATATCGCCGAATTATTTGTTAATGATTTGCAATTGGTGATTGAAAATTTAGAATCCGATATAGCACCGGATATGACATTAATTGAAAAATTATTAAATGAAGCAACATCATCAACGACTTTGACAGATGATGCAATTTCCTCAAGAAATATTGAAGATCGATTGGGTTTGCCTCAATCACTTCATCAAATGCTCTCACCAGAGAGCATTAATATGACCATTGAGGCATTTAAAAAAGGGGACAATTTTTATATTGTTCGTGCAGATTTAGAAAATGATGAAGAGCTCGCATGTCTTTTTTTAAATTGGTTAGAGTCGGGTGAAGTGAAAGCTATAACTAATGTATCTGTTCCAGAAAAAAATCATAGTGTATTTGATTTTTTACTTGCTTCTCCACTGAATGCAGAACAGATTAATGAAGTGCTCATAAATATGGATTCTACTGGTGGATTTCTCATACTTGAACGAGTTTTAACGGATCGCCAATCAAATGATATCGGACATAATCAAAAAGAGGATTTATTTGCACACGACATCGATATTTTTTTAGGTACGCCGCAAGGTCAGCAATTATCCAAAAATATGCTTGAATCAATTGGTGAACTTGTCACCCATCAAACGATGGTTCAACATTTACTTAATGAATTAGTGAAAAATGATTTAATTTTAGCAGTTGAATCCACCATGAATCGGCATCAAGGTAAATGGGTCAATGCACATGAAGATATTCGTCATGCGTTATTTGTCTGGCAAGAAAAAATTGAAAAAATTGTACAAATAGGAATGCAAACTGATGTACTGCTAACCAAATTACAAGAAGAAGCCATTTCGGGACGAATGCATTCGGTAGGAAAACTATTAGCACCTTTAGTTCCCTTTGTAGATTCCTTGGCTAACAAACATAATCGCCTTGTGAATTTTTCGACTAAAGGTAATGAAATTGCTCTTGATGTAACCCTATTAGAAAATTTAAAAACACCTTTATTTTCCTTGGTAAGTTTTTGCGCAGTACAAAGTATTCAATCCCCTGAGAGTCGGGTGAAGAATGGAAAAGAGAAGCTGGGCAATATAAGTGTAGTATTGATTGAATGTGAAGGACACGTTCAAATAACTATTGAAGACGATGGTATCGGTATTGATTTAGATCGTATTACCCAGCGAGCTAAAAATTTGAGTTGGGCGGATCAAAATCCTTCGTTAGACATGTTGTTCCATAAGGATTTTGGAATTTTTTCTAATGATGACATTAATAGTGCTGGTTTGTCATTTTTAGATATAAAAAATTATTTAAATCCACTTGGTGGGAATTTAGAAGTTGCAAATTTGCCATTAGGTGGACTTCGTTTCACGCTTACCATGTCGCTCACTATGTTGTTGCTTGATGGCATGGTTGTGCGAGTAGATTCGGTGCAATATGTCATCCCAATTGATAGAATTCAACGAATTGTCCGCACGGAAAATAACGCATTGATGCAAATATCAGCTGATGAAGGGCTATATATGCTGACTTTAGAGAATGATGATATTTTTCCGGTACAATTTTTAAAAGGTAGTCATAAAGAAGAAATGTGCCTTAGAAACGGGTCTATTCATGATGATAAACATTTATTTGTAATTGTTATTGGCAAGCAACAACAATGTATTGCAATTAAAGTTAATGAATTAATTGGGCAATATAATGTACTTTCTCGACCTTTACTTGGTTATTTATCTCATATTCATGGCGTCAGTGGTTGTACATTATTGGGGAATGGAGAAGTGGGATTGGTTTTAGATATAAATAGTCTATTCGATGAGAGGGAGGTTTAATTATTAGTCTAATCATTCATTATATGATTGATGATTTCAGTATTATTTGTTAAACCATCTCCCCACTGATCCGTCAACAGAAAACAGGACAGAAAAGTTAAGCAACATTTCGAAAAGATTCGAAGTTAGCGGGCGACATTTGATTATTAGCTGAATGCCGGCGTTTTCGGTTATAAAATTTCTGATTTAGGCGGTTTTTTTAAAATCAACGCAAAAAGGTTATTGCCATAATGACTAGAATCATTCAATCTACAAATTTTCACGCAAATGACGGACTGCTATAAACCGATTCATAAGCTACACCAATCCGTTGAGGTGAAGACTGTCGCCGCTTGAGGGCTTGTTTAACGTAGCTCTGTGCGTCCTTTTGTGAATCAAAGAGTGTAATGAGACTTCTCCCCTTGCACCCTACCCTTCCGTAGTTAACTTCCACAATCCATTGCCCAAACAAGTCTTGACCGTATTCTATACGATAAAACCGATGCAGGTTTTGCTCAGGGTCATTTGCCTGCAAATAGGAAAATAAAGTCAGCATGGGCTAATAGTGTTCACTTGAATCAACATATCCTGTGTCATTTGGTGATATTTAGTTTTTACACATTCGACAGCAAAAGGCGGATAAAATATATCCTACGAACGAAGGATATGCGCCTACCTAACAATCTTATGCTCACCCGCTGAGGCATTCACTCTTGCTCTCATATCATTTCCCGGCTTGAAATGTACACTGTACCGTTGTGGAACTGAAACCGTTTGACCTGTTTTGGGATTACGTCCAAGTTTAGACTTATAGTGCTTGAGTGAGAATGCACCAAAGCCTCGTATTTCGACGCGTCTACCACTGGCTAACTCATTGATTAGCTTATTGATGAGCAGCGTAACAGCTAAATCCACGTCAGTATGGCTAAGATGGGGTTGTTTAATGGCAAGGCGTTGAATTAGTTCTGATTTGATCATGAAGTGCGAGTGTGGGATTAATTTTTAGGAATTTATTATTGTCGTCCACATCAGCGCAGAGTTAAATAGGAAATGCCCCACTTATCCCTCTTGCCCCACTTAATGATTCTATGTTTTACTATAGGCTCATGTTTTATAGTAGTTCATCTGTGTTCTCTTAAAATAATGGTAAGGGAAAGCCACAAACGTCATTCAATCGGGGTTTGTGGTTTTTTTATGCCCATTAGGTTATATTTACAAACTACAAATGACCATTTACAATTTGTAAAATTGTTTGCAACACAAATTTTACTGGATTTTTGTCCATT
>ERZ1034365.1147-NODE-1147-length-13904-cov-4.897736_pt1 | contig 13904 bp, 10 predicted proteins | sample MGYA00520615_ERZ1034365 | MGnify/ENA primary metagenome ERZ1034365 (study PRJEB33736, sample SAMEA104284505) | Azolla filiculoides | biome: Urban; feature: Water surface; material: Ditch water | place: Netherlands | collected 2015-10-28 | depth 0-0.1 m ... | reverse complement strand
ATCCAAGGCTAACACCTGCCGGAATGCATCTCAAAAGTTCCCTAGTGGGATAACTCACGCGTCGTCTTGCCAATCCAAAAAGGCATTGCGTGGCAATCAAATGGCTTAACTAAGCCACGCCTGCTTAACCCAGAGTACAGCCCTTATACGTAACGAACAAAAAACAGATGCGGATATATTTTGATTTGTTTTATCATTTTTTATCACTTGGTTTCATATTGTTCTTTTGCTGTTCTGCTTAATTCGTATTATTTGGACATGATTGTCAGATCAGGTTCCAAAAAATGCCATTAACAGGACACCGAAATGCTTACCTGACGACTAGAGAGGCAGCCCAGATTCTCGGCATCTCGTTGAGGACTGCTCAACTATGGGTTGAAAATGGTCAGCTCGAGGCTTGGAAGACCTATGGTGGTCATCGTCGTATCAGTCGTGCTTCGGTTCAACTTGTACTCGATGGGTTTCCCCCTGAACAAGCGGCGGATCGTTCCAGCATTACCGTTGCCGATCCCATCAAGATCCTGCTTGTAGAAGACGACAGCATCCTGATCAAACTCTACCGGACCGTAATCGATCGCTGGAACATGCCCATTGAGGTCATCACAGCAGGCAATGGTATCGATGGCTTGATCCGCGTTGGCAAGGACTCGCCAGATCTGATGATTACCGACCTTTCGATGCCGGGAATGGATGGCGTTCAGATGATCCGATTGCTCGCTGCCTCATCATTTCGCGATGGACTGGAAATTGTGGTGGTGACCGGACTCGATAAAGCCCAGATTGACGCTCTTGGTGGCCTCCCCCCCGAAATTCCGGTTTTTACAAAGCCGGTGCCATTTTTTCAGCTCAAGGCCATCGTTAACAACATCGTCGTGCGTCGGGCCGCCTACCTTTAAATACTTTCGGCTATAGCTGTCATTTGAATGTCAGCTTTCCGAAATCGACCAGCGGTCGCAGTTGGCCGATTGGGTTAGGTCGCCAATGGTATCCGACTGCAATATGTTTAGTGAAATCGTGAAAATTATTTGAATTGATTTGATAATTGACTTTTGGGAATGGAATGGCAGACTTTATTAAAAATAATTTCGACGCAGTTGCAGAGGCGGCGTGTCAAGCAATGCAAGCACTTCTAGATGAGCCTGATGTCGAGATTGTCGATCAGCATGAATTGTTTCTCAATCGATTCTCTGAGCTGGCGGCAACCGAACAACGGCTCGAACAACTAGGAGAGATGGCTCGGTCCGTGGCCTCTCTACTTAACGGCAAAAGCGGTCTATATTTGGATAAGCGGACCTACCTCCAAATCCTTGCAGTGGGACCGAAATTCATCGAAGCTCTAAATCCTTTAACTCAAAAAGTAGATGCGCGCCGTTATCGAGAGAATTCCTTGGTGGCAGCCGTGACACCGACCTCGTCAAACTTGAGTAAAGAGGTGTTAGTTCTTACCAATAGCGATGGATTCTGGGGCTTACTTAACACCATATCACTCTATGATGGTTTTGCCCCTCGACGACTCAGAGTGTTGGATGGATTGATTCAGAAGAGACAGGAAAACTCACCGGCAGCGATCATCCTTGATATAGATTTGATGACAGATCAGGCTGCGCTGAATATTTTGGCAGAGCTAAGGCGAACTTACTACCCTACGACTCACTTATTCATTCTCGGCGATATCGCTAATTTCGATGCCCGCCTTCTTGCTGTTCGGACAGGAGCAACCCGATATTTTTCTAAACCACCGGATGTCCGCAGGATTGTCTCTGTTCTGAAAGGCGTGACGATAAAAGAACCTACCGAGCCTTTTCGTGTGATGCTAGTCGATGATGATAAATCAATGGCTAGGATTTATGAAAAGGCCCTGTCAAAGGCTGGATTTTCGACCCATTTGATCACTAACCCTTTGGATGCAATGCAATCGATTACAGCGTTCAAACCAGACCTAATTGTGACTGATTTGTTAATGAGCGGTTGTAATGGCTTGGAGTTTTTGTCCGTGATTCGCCAAGATGACTCTTTGCTTGATATCCCTGTTGTTGTTATGACAAGCGACGATGACCCTGCTAGAAAAATCGAAGCCTTAAACTTGGGAGCGGACAACTATTTGGTCAAGCCAGTAGCAATGCCTTTGCTAATCGGCACAATTACCGCACATGCTAAAAAATCGCGAAGATTAAAAAGAAATCGATTTAACTTGCACGATGTAATTGCTCGACTGAAGACCGGCAAGTGTGCCACTTGTGGCGAAGCACCGTTACGTGACATCAGATAATCGATATGAAAAATGGCTGTACAAAGATGCCAGCCCCGTCCCCTCCTAGCCGTTCACAGTCAGCCTCTGGAATTCAATCCCATCTGTTCGTACAGCTGGTTAACGCACTAAGCCGACACTCCACGTTCCAAGTCAAAATCACTGTAAACGGCTCCTACCGCTGCATACCGGCCCCAGCACGAAAATCTGAGCCCCCTCGGGGCAATGACCGCTTCCAAGCGAGCGTAAAAATGAATGGCCGCAATGGAGAAAAATCCCGACTGGCCGGTCATGGCCGATAGGGTAAGCAGGCTGCTGCGCCAGTAAGCCGACGGTCGCCGAAACCTGAGTTTTTCAATGGCGGCAACGCGGCGCGGGGTATTCGGGCTGCACCGTACTTTTTCTGGACAGCTTGCGCAGTCACGCTGGCTTGCCCGATATACGATCGTCTCGGCTTTTGTGGTGCGGCTGAGTGGATTAATGAATGCGCGGCGATCACAACGTAGGGCCTTATCTGACAGCAAAGGGCACGTTGTGCTCAGTGGCGACTGGCCGCTTTCGGGAATCGAAATTTCAACGACCGCTTTCCGGCAATGAATCCGAAGAGAATACGGCCTCTTGGGCGCCCTAAACGGTCATTGGCCGTAGTCGGAAGCTGTCGTTCGCCGTAAGAATGCGAACAACAAAAACTGCCGCTCGTTGTGACTATCAACGCAGATCCGACTTCCACAGGTTACAACATGCATTCCTTGTTGCTGATCATCAGAATCTCCTGCTGGTCAAGGCATCGCCGGGCCGACTCGCTTGTTGTTATTGATCTAGATCAAAATTCATTATTCATCAATATACCAAAATAATCACATTCTATAAAAACGCCCAATGAATCCATAAAAACAACACCTTTTTAGGCCAGAGCACCGCAAAGCGATAGAGGCGACGTCCCACTAAATTGAGCTCCAATATCATTAAAAATAATCGAAAAATTTAAAAAGGGAAGGCTCCATGTTCGATACTCACTCCATCCGATTCCGTTTATCCACATTTCTGGGAGCCGCTATCGTTTTCCTGCTGGGGGGACTGGTCCTGTATCTGAACCTGGAAATTCGCAACGTTAACGAAAAAGAGGAAACCCGAAAACTCCAGAACACGACACTGCTGATCAAGAACTTGGTGGCACAAACCGATGCCATCCTGAAACAGCAGGCTGACAACTGGAGCCACTCATTCCGTGCCCAGCTCGGCACGCATTTCTCACGTGAAGAATTTAGCAAAGAAGCGATTCTGAAACTGAACAACGTCGCGCTGAACGGGCGAACGCAGGAAGTTGATGCTTTTTCCAGTGGTTCCGATGGCAATGTCGCCACACTTTTCATCAAATCCGGCGATGACTTCCTGCGCGTCTCAACCTCGGTCAAGAAAGAGGATGGCAGTCGAGCGGTAGGCACTTGGCTGGGCAAGGATCACCCTGGATACAGTGCGCTCATCGACGGTAAGGTCTATGCCGGCAAGGCGCACCTGTTTGGTCGTGATTACATGACCAAATACGAGCCCATACTCGACACACAAGGAAAACTGATCGGCCTCACCTTTGTTGGCATCGACATCAAGTCTTCCCTCGAATACGTCAAACAGACAATCAAGCAAGTGACGCTGGGTGAAACCGGCTATGTTTTTGTAATAGATGCGGCAGCCGGCAGTGCGGCGGGAACGCTGATCATTCACCCTTCGCAGGAGGGCAAGAACATCTCCGGTGCTCAGGACAGTAGCGGCCGTTTTTTCATCAAAAGCATTATCGACCAGCGCAACGGGAGCATCGTTTACCCCTGGATCAACAAGGAAAAAGGGGAAACCCGGCCACGCGACAAGGTCGTCGTCTTTTCTGAATACAAGGACTGGAACTGGATTATTGCGGCAGGCAGCTACTCCGACGAGATATTCAGTCTTGCCGACCGAGTCAAGACGCTACTGCTCGGAGCCACCTTTCTGGTCACGATCTGCTTGCTGCTGGTACTGACCTATTACCTCAACCGAATTGTCATCACGCCGATGAAGGATCTTGTTCTGATCGCGAGAAGAATTGCAGGTGGTGATTTGAGTGTGGAGATCAACAACCAACGCAAGGACGAGGTTGGGAAGGTGATGAATTCGATGTACGAAATGATTGTCAAGTTGCGGCAGATCATTGGCGAAGTGCGCACCGCCGCCGACAACCTGACCAATGCGGCCGGCCAGGTCTCCGCCACCGCCCAGTCGCTGTCGCAATCCTCCAGCGAACAGGCAGCTTCGGTTGAGGAAACAACCTCCTCGATGGAACAGATGACCGCCTCCATTTCGCAGAACACCGAGAACGCCAAGGTAACGGACGGTATGGCGTCCAAGGCTGCCAAGGAAGCTGCCGAAGGCGGCGATGCGGTGAGCAAGATGGTCGACGACATGAAGAGCATCGCCAGCAAGATCGGCATCATCGACGACATCGCTTACCAGACCAATCTGCTGGCCTTGAATGCCGCCATTGAAGCAGCTCGTGCCGGTGATCATGGCAAGGGCTTCGCGGTCGTCGCGGCCGAAGTTCGCAAGTTGGCCGAACATTCGCAGGTGGCAGCACAGGAAATCGGCAACCTGGCCTCGTCTTCAGTCAAGCAGGCCGAGCGCGCCGGTACGCTGCTGACCGAAATGGTCCCGACCATCCGCAAGACTTCCGATCTGGTGCAGGAAATCGCTTCTGCCTCTTCCGAGCAGTCTTCCGGCGTTGCACAGATCAACGGCGCCATGGGCCAACTGAATCAGGCCACACAGCAGAACGCCTCGGCCTCTGAAGAGTTGGCGGCAACAGCAGAAGAACTTGGCTCGCAAGCGGAACAACTGCAACAGACGATGACCTTCTTCCGCCTTGACGACAACCAGCGCAGCACCGCCCGCAACTTCGCGCCACCGGCTGCTCGCACCACCGGCGGCGGGGCCAAGCCTCACGTCGCTGCCCGGGCCGCAGCGGTCCAGGTCAACGAGGGGGCCTTTCTGGATTGGCAAGGCGACCTTCGACATCAAGGATGAATCGAGCACTAGACCTCACGAAGATACCGATTACGTCTCCGTTCAGGAATTCATCAACGGGGCCTGGGCTGAAGTCGACAAAGCTTATGGCATTGGCATCGACATCGGCGCGGCGTATACAACCCAGACATTGAACATTCATTCCGGAGCCTCCGGTTTGCAGTTGCTGGCATCTGCCAACCAAGCCGGCGACACCAGTGATCGTGTCTACTTCGACAATATCAAAATCGCCACAGGGGGGTATCAGTGTGGCAAATGCCAGTGGCGCGACGGACTTCGCCATCGCTGCCAGCTCTCACGCCGGGCAGTCGTTCACCTTCAGCAATTTGGGCGCGGCAACCGATGCCATTGGGGTAGACCAGATTACCCTGAGCCTGAAGAAAACCGGCACGACTGCCGCGACGGCGACAGTTTCGATACGTAACGCGTGGAATGGCAGCGTTCTGTGGAGTGATACGGTTTCGACCAGTCAGCTGGGGGCTACCAATCAAGACATCGTGCTGACGCTCGACAAGAGTGGTAGCTATGTTACGGACTTTGCCATGACCAGTGCGCCGCTGTACAGCATTGGCGACCACACCCTGACCTGGACATTCTCGGCCCTGGGGAGTGCCAAGACCATCGCGGCAGGTCAGGCAATTTCGCTAAAGATCACCAATTCATCAGCCAATCCGGCAGATCATTTCAAGATCGCCTACGACAGCGATACCAGGTGCTGAAGGTCAGCGCCGCTCTTAACCGCTTCTGCCTTGAGCCGTCGAAGGATGTTTGCCTTTGGGATACATCGAAGACTCACGAAAATTTGCAAGGAAACAAGCCGTTATTATCTCTATTTCATAAAAATGACACCCATAAAAATACATTAATACATCAAATCATATAGTTGGGCGTTATTCAGTGCGGTCTGATAAATAAATAGTATCAAATGAAAAAATCGCACAGCGATATGAAATTGACACCATTTATATTCTCCATATACTCAAAACGCGTAATTACTCCTTCCCGGTACTCAGTGGTGAAACTAAATCGGTAGCGCAATTGCTACGAACTTCACGAGACCTTTCGTTGTTAGTGGTTACATAGATTGCTGAATCGATTCTTAACAAGCGAGGAGCTTCGCTCATGAATTCCACCAATATCTCAGCCTTAGAGAAGTGTCCGACTGGCATATCCGGCTTTGACGAACTAAGTGACGGCGGACTTCCACGCAATCGCCCGACCCTCGTTGCTGGACAGGCAGGTGCCGGCAAAACCCTATTCGGCATTGAGTTTGTGCTTCGAGGCATTGAGCAGTTTCAGGAACCAGGCGTTTTTGTCAGTTTTGAAGAAAAACCTGCCGATCTAGCGACAAATGTGCTTTCCTTAGGTTACGACTTGGCTGCCCACCAAAAGGCGAACCGCCTGCGGGTTTTGCACCTCAGCATCAATTCAAGTGAAATGATCGAGTCGGGAGAGTACGACCTTGAGGGATTGTTCCTTCGGCTAAACGCTGGAATTCAAGAAACCGGAGCACGCCGCATCACACTTGATGCTGTGGAGAATCTCTTCTCTGGTTTTACTGACATTCGTGTTTTGCGCAGCGAATTTCGTCGTTTGATGAACTGGCTAAAGGACAAGGGTATTACCGCAGTCGTGACAACCGAACGCGGCACTAACACTATTACGCGTCACGGCCTTGAGGAATATATCGCTGATTGTGTGATCACCCTCGACAACCGTATCGACGATCAGATTGCAACCCGCCGACTTCGTATCGTCAAGTATCGTGGTTCTGCGCATGGCAGTGACGAGTGTCCGTTCATTTTCAACAAGCGCGGCATTTCGGTTATGCCAATCACCTCGGCGGGGCTCTCATACAAAGTCAGTTCTGAACAGACATCGACCGGCATTCCAAGCCTCGATGTCATGTTGTCCGGTGGCTTGTTCCGTGGCAGCAGTGTGCTGGTTACCGGTACTGCGGGCACAGGAAAAAGCAGTATTGCGGCACAGATGCTTGATGCAGCCTGCCGACGAGGGGAACGTGTTCTCTACGTAGCTCTCGAAGAGTCACCAGATCAGATAGAGCGAAATATGCAATCTATCGGCATAAATTTGGGGCAATGGCGCGACGCTGGCTTGGTAAGTTATCTGGCGACACGACCCACATCTCGCGGATTGGAAACACACCTTGCGACAATCGCAAGCCGTGTCGAGGAATTCAAACCCAATTTAGTAGTGATCGATCCGATTTCAGCACTCAACACTTCGACGAGCGATGAGCGGGTTAAGCTGATGCTGATACGCGCCGTAGACCTATTCAAATCGCGAGGCATCACTTCCCTATTTACGGCCCTCAATACGGCTGACACGGTTGCTGAATCTACTTCAGTGGGGATTTCCTCGCTGATGGATGTGTGGTTCCTGTTGCGCAATCTGGAAGTGGCGGGTGAACGAACCCGTGGCCTTTACGTATGCAAGGCACGCGGCATGGCCCATTCCAACCAGATTCGTGAGTTCCTGCTGACCGCTAACGGCATCAAACTGGTGGACGTTTTGCTCGACGAGAGCGGGCAATTGCTGACTGGCTCTGCTCGCCAAATGCTGCTCAAGCAAAAGGATGCCGAAGATCAAAAGCGGAACGCCAGTGTGACGCGACGGCGCACGATTCTCGAAAACCGTCGCCATGTGCTCGATTCAAAAATCGCCGCCTTGCGTGCCGAGCATGAGGAAGAGCTTCGACTCCTCGAGGAGGATCTCTCACAGGAGGACTGGGATCGCTCGTCTGCCGACAAAGCGACCTCAGACATTACTGCGTGGCGCAATCGTGTAAATCACGACCGTCAGTAACTCAACTTACATTAGTTCATCATGAAAAACACTAAAAATAGTCAATCGAAACAACCCGCCGCTTGGGAATTACGCCTGTACATTGCTGGTCAGACTCCCAAGTCGCTAGCAGCCATTTCTAATTTGCACCGAATCTGCGAAGAACACCTTGATGGCCAATTTAACATCGACGTTATCGACCTGCTGGAGAAACCCCAACTGGCAGAGGGCGACGAAATAATTGCCATTCCTACGCTGGTGCGAAGACTTCCCGAACCGGTTCGCCGAATCATTGGTGATCTTTCCAACACGGAAAAGACGCTTGTTGGCTTGCAACTGAAGCCAAAGGTAGCTTAATCGGAACATACCAGTGCGTGATTCTATGCCGGATGAAGTTGCAAATCTGCGCGAGAGACTTGCGTCGGCCGAAGCGGCTTTAGAGGCGCTGAGTGCTGGCCAAGCAGATGCTATGCTTGGCTCCAACGGCGTTATCAGCCTACGTGGGGCTGAGCGGCCTTATCAAGAGTTTTTTGAGGCTATGAATGAGGGCGGACTGACGCTAGATGCTGATGGTCGAGTTCTTCATTGCAATCCTCGCTTTTCAATGATGATGGGTTGCCCGATTGATCAGATACGTGGTTGTCGGTTAGTCGAGTTTATCGCGGAAACTGACCATGTTGTTGTAAGAAATCTATTGCTGTGCAAAGTCGGAGGAAGCGTTGAAGTATCACTGACTCCAGCTACAGCCACCGCGTGTCCTGTCCTACTCTCATTCAGGAATATCGCAATCAATCAACAGAATTTTTGCTGTGTTGTGGTTACTGACCTCAGCGCACAGCGTGCGGCCGCCATAGAAGCACTTAAGGCTCGTAATCTGGCCGAAGCAGCGAGCCATGCAAAGAGCACTTTCCTGGCTAATATGAGCCACGAAATCAGAACACCAATGAATGCAATTCTCGGTTTTACCCATTTGCTACGACGGGGAGAAACTACGCGAGACCAAGCGGAAAAACTAGACAAAATTGCCTCATCAGCTGAGCATCTGTTAGGCGTCATTAATGACATTCTTGATATTTCAAAAATTGAAGCAAATAAACTGATTCTTGAGAACAGTAATTTCGACATTCAAGGCATGGTGTCACGTATAGCAACGATGGTGACAGAAAGTGCTCAACAGAAGGGTTTGGAACTAATTATTGATGTAGACCCAAAACTTGGCGAAGTTAAAGGAGATGCTCTTCGCTTGGGACAAGCCGTACTTAACTATTTGGGCAACGCCGTAAAATTTACCCAGAAGGGCTCTATAACCTTAAGAGCTAGGGTTATTGAAGAGTCTCATGATGAAATCTGTGTTCGCTTTGAAGTAGAGGACACGGGCATGGGTATCAGGTTAGAAGATCAGTCAAAATTATTTCATGCATTTGAGCAGGCGGATAACTCTACCACGCGTCGTTTTGGCGGTTCCGGACTAGGACTCGCTATTACTCGACGAATAGCAGTCTTAATGGGTGGTGAAGCAGGTCTAAATAGCAAAATAAACGTTGGTAGCACCTTTTGGCTGACTGCTCGGCTTGGAAGAGTTGGTGCTAATGAAGCACGTTTTGTTCTACCGGAACTCGCAGGGAAGCGGGTGCTAGTTGTTGACGATATGCCGGTAACACGTCTGCTACTCGTGCAAATGTTGCATTTTATAGGATTGGAGAGCTATAGCGTTTCAGATGGTTTGGAAGCACTGAAATTAATTCAAGAGGTTGATCAGAAGGGCAATCCATTCGATTTGGTTCTCATTGATCTGATGATGCCAAACTTAAATGGTATTGAAACCTTGAATAGCCTACGCCTTATTGAATTGCAACATCAGCCGTTAGCATGGCTAGTTACGGCATCAGGCAATTCGGTTATACACGAAGATGCAATAAAAGCCGGCTTTTCAGAGGTGCTGTTGAAGCCAATTTCAATACAATTTCTCCGCGATATTCTGCAGAAAAATCATGGCTTCCTGACAGGTCAGGCGACGCAAAGCATAACGCACCCCTGCCAAAATAAGGCTGACGCTGAAGAAATATTAAAGTGCAATTATTCAAATACCAGGATTTTATTAGTGGACGATGAACCAATTAATCTTGAGGTAACCAAGGCTATTTTGGAAGATATTGGCTGCTTGGTAGATTGTGCCGAGAATGGACGCGAAGCAATTGATCTCGCTGCATCCAATAGCTACCATCTTATTCTTATGGACATGCAGATGCCGGAAATGGATGGACTTGAGGCTACCCGCAGCATTCGGCAATTGACAGATTATCATGATATTCCAATTTTGGCCTTGACGGCAAATGTGTTTAAAGAAGATCGTGCACGCTGCTTAGAGGTGGGAATGAGCGACTTTGTATGCAAGCCGGTCGCACCAGAGCTTCTTTTTTCAACAATCTTGAATTGGCTTCAGCGAGGAACTCGCGGTTGCAATTAATGTGGATAGTCACTGAACGATACTCAATAATTTCCCATAAACAGGATAGGAAAATTACATGATGGCGCCATCAAAAACAATATTTGCATCGGTGTATTAGATTTGTATAGTTATTTATCATTGAATATTCCGCTGATATTCTGAAGGGGGTTTTCCATGATAATTACGGGAAAAAGAAGAATTCTCGCTATTGATGATGCGCCATTTAATCTCAGACTCGTTGAAGCAGCGTTGAAGCAAGACTACGACGTTTCAGTATGTAACTCCGCTGAAGATGGGCTAAAGCAACTCGAAACTGATCAATTTGATCTCATATTGCTCGATGTCGTGATGCCTGGGCTAGACGGATTTTCTGCGTTCCATAAAATCCGTGCGATACCTAATTCAGAATATACGCCGGTCATCTTCCTGACTGGCTGTAATGACGAGTCAAGTGAACAAAAAGGACTTGAACTAGGCGCCGCAGACTTTATTGGCAAACCCGTAAACATTGATCTGTTGAAACTCAGAGTAAGAAACATTATCAATCTTGCGCGGCTGTCAGATGCCGTCCAAGCTGGCAAAGAGCGATTGCGCAATGTCATGGATGCTACCGGCGATGGCATTTGGGATTGGGATTTAGCGACGAATTTGGTCTCCCACAATCTGGCCTGGTGTTCGATGCTCGGATTAGAAGAAAATCTACTTGAACATCCCCTAGCGTTCTTTGCTGACCTCATCCACCCAGAGGATTTCACCCAAGTACAAGAATTACTGACCAAAAGCATTGACGAAAACACCGCTTACCACAGCGAGCACAGGCTTCGCCACGCCAATGGTGACTATGTCTGGGTTGAAGACCGAGGTCGCGTCGTAAAACGTGATGACAGGGGACGTGCAGTACACATGGTCGGTTGTATAAAAAATATAAATCAGCGAAAAATCGATGAATTAATTATTCAAAAATTGGCGTTTTATGACACCCTGACCGAATTGCCCAATCGTCGCCTATTTCTCGACCGGACAGAACAGGCAATGATCAGAAGCAAACGAAGTCATCAGATAGGAGCACTGCTATTCATTGATCTCGATCGCTTCAAACTTCTCAATGACACTCATGGTCATGCAGTGGGCGATGCACTGCTTATTCAAGTTGGTACCCGGCTGAAGGATATTGTCCGGCAACAAGACACTGTTGCTCGCATTGGCGGCGATGAATTTGTCGTGGTTATTGAAAGTCTTTCAAAAGACAAGCGAGAGGCGTTAGCTAAGGCAGAAGATGTTGGAAATAGAATTCTCAAATCACTGAATGCACCTTTTAATCTTGGGGAATTGAACTACTTATCGACATCAAGTATTGGGCTGACGCTATTCACTGAGTCTAACAAAACGATTGATGAAGTGCTCATGTATGCAGATCACGCAATGTACGAAGCCAAAAAATCAGGTCGAAATGGTTTGGTCATAGCAAAATAATGCTGCCTTCGAATAGAGTGCAAATAGAGGTACCCTTCAGTATGAAAGCTCGTTGACAACCTTTATATCTCACCACCTTAACTCGGCTAGAAGAATCCATTCGGACTAAGTGGCTAGGAAATGTTCATTCATTTTGAAATTCGATCAACCCATTTTCATACCAGATGGCATTCCAATAATTTTGTTAAATTTACCCTTGACTACAGAGCCTTCTGTTCCTAAAAACGAGCAGTAACATCGAGACCATGACGAACAAAATAGATACCATGCACACCAGGATCATTCTCGATAATATTTTCGCGTATGTGGCGCTTTTAGACGTCAATGGTGTTGTTCGAGAAATTAACAACGCTCCGCTGATTCGAGGCGGCTATAAAAGAGAAGATGTTATTGGTCAATTCTTCGAAGATGCGCCTTGGTGGTCTTATGATAATGCCGTTAGATCAAGACTGATCAACGCCATTCATGCCGCAAGCCAAGGAAAAACTAGTAGATATGATGTCACTGTAAAAATGGGTGACGACTTATTGCCAATTGATTTCCAGATATCGCCAATTTATGATGATAACGGCAATATCATTGGCTCCCTTCCGACGGCCGTCGATATAACAGATCGCAAGCATTTTGAAGAGAAACTGGCTCTGAGTGAAGAGCAGTATCGCTTTGTCTTAGAAGGGTCTGAACTTGGATTCTGGGACTGGAATATTGTTAGCAATTCAGTCGAACGCAATGAACGCTGGGCAACCATGCTGGGTTACTGCCATCAAGAAATTCAAGATACAACTCAGCACTGGACGGATTTCATATATCCAGATGATCGTGAGAAGGTTTGGCAGTCTATTGCCGATGTATTAGAGGGACGATCAGAGGCACACAAGCTTGAATACCGAATGCTTCATAAAGATGGCAGCATTCGTTGGATACTTGATCAAGCCAAGATTATGAAAAAAAATCTGAAAGGTCTGCCTCTGCGCATGTGCGGGACTTATACTGATATCACGGAGCGTAAAAAACAAGAAATTGAGTTAGAGAATCATGCTAAGTCAGATTTCCTTACAGGACTGTCCAACCGACGTCATTTTATGGAAGTAGCAGAACAGGAACTTCGTCGTGCCATTAGATTTAAAAACCCAATGTCCATATTGATGGTTGATCTCGATAATTTCAAAAGAATTAACGATACGCATGGGCATATAGCTGGTGACAACGTTCTCAAGAAGTTTTCTGCCGACTGCCGATTGATATTCCGAGATATAGATATTATTGGGCGCATCGGCGGGGAGGAGTTTGCCATTTTGTTGCCGGAAACATCAGGAGATGAAGCCATCGAACCCGCAGAGCGCTTACGTACAAAAATGGAAAAATCTAATGTTCCAATAGATCCGGGTTTAGCTATTGAATTTACTGTTTCAATTGGAGTCGCAAGTTTGAGTTCAGAGAATGACACCTTGGATGTATTGTTGACTCGCGCAGACAAAGCGCTTTACAAAGCAAAAACCACTGGGCGAAATCAAGTCAAATCCTATAACGATCAGTTATAAATTGACTAAGTCAGTTCAAATAAATTTGCCTGAGTAGCCGTTATTGGGAAACCGCGATGACCTGATTGGGCACGGCGTCGTCAGCAATGGTGCAGAAGTCGGCCAATTGCGGACGCTAACTATTCGCGAATAGCAGCCATCTGACCGACTGCCGAGGCTAACACCTGCCGAATTTGCATCGAAAAGTCCTCATTGCGAAATAACTTATATGCCATTTTCTATGCTCCTCGCTAGTCCAGACAGGCATGAGGTAACAATCAGATGGCGTAAGTAAGGCACGCCTGCTCATACCAGAGTACAGCCCATATGGGTAGCGACAAACTTTCAGACGCGGACA
>ERZ1034365.1143-NODE-1143-length-13924-cov-4.371055_pt1 | contig 13924 bp, 22 predicted proteins | sample MGYA00520615_ERZ1034365 | MGnify/ENA primary metagenome ERZ1034365 (study PRJEB33736, sample SAMEA104284505) | Azolla filiculoides | biome: Urban; feature: Water surface; material: Ditch water | place: Netherlands | collected 2015-10-28 | depth 0-0.1 m ... | reverse complement strand
GAGGGCGACCCAATGACCCTGATCGAAAACCGCCAGCGCACCTACTCCCGCGCCAAAGGCTACTACGTCAGCACCCCCACCGTCGACGGCGCCAGCCGTATCGACCAGCTTTACAAGCGCAGCGACCGCCGCCGTTACCACGTCGCCTGCCCACACTGCGCTGCAGAATGGCCGATGGAATGGCCCATGCTCAAATACCGCACCGCGCCGCACGCCGAAGGCACGCCTGAAGGCGAAGCCGCGCAAGTTATCGACGCCTGGCTGGTCTGCCGTGAATGCGGTGGCGAGATTCACGAAGGCCACAAAACCGACATGCTCACCCATGGCCGCTGGATCGCCGACCGCCCCAACATCACGCTCTCCCGTGGCTACCACCTCAACGCCCTGTATGCGCCGATTGGCCTTGGTCTCGGCTGGAAGCAAATAGCCCAAAAATGGCTGAATTGCCAAGGCGACAGCGCCGAACTAAAAGCCTTTGTGAACACCTACCTCGGCGAAGTGTGGAAGGAAATCGGCGACAGCATCGAAGCCACTGCCCTGCAAACCCGCCTCGAAGCCTACGAACTGCAAAACGTCGCCGGCCTGCTCATCACCGCCGGGGTGGACGTGCAAAAAGACCGCCTCGAAGCCAGCATCGTCGCCTGGGGCGATGGTGAAGAAGCATGGCTAGTCGATCACCTGATTATTCCCGGCGACACCACCGCGCCAGGCGTATATCTCGAGCTGCACGACGAACTCAAAGAATACGGCGTACAAATCGCCGCCATTGACAGTGGCTATAACGCCAGCGCCGTCTACGAATTCGTCAGGCCGCGTGGCTGGTGCTACGCCATCAAAGGCGTGACCGGCATGGCGCGCCCGGTCATTGAAGACGCCAAAAAACGCAAACAACGCCTGCGCACCAAGCGCAAAAAAGGCGCCCCGGTCGAGCCAATCGGCGTTGACTGCGCCAAAGTCACCCTCTACCAGCGCCTGAAACTCGCCAAACCCGGCGCCGGCTACCTGCATTTCCCACAAGCCGCCGCCTTTGACGACGAATACTTCCAGCAACTCGGCGCCGAAAAGCTGGTCACCCGCATCAAAGGCACCCGACCGTTTCAAGAATGGATCAAAACCCGCGCCAGAAATGAAGCGCTCGATTGCCTGGTCTACGCCCTGGCCGCCATGCGCCTATCGGGCGCCACCCTGAAAACGCGCGAAGCCGAAACCCTTACGGTCAACCCCGAAACCGAAGCAAAAACATCACCCGCCGTCAGCAGCTCCGGCGTCTCCCTCTCCGGCTGGAAGCGCGGCTAACCCATGAAAGTCGACATCGTGCGCGAACTCATCAACCGCATCCTGGAAGCCTCCGCCCGTGAAGGCAGCTTCACCGAATCGATGGCGCTCGAAGTCGAACGCGCCTTTCGTCGTGACTTCAAAGGGTTTGAATCCCGAATCATCAGCGAGCGCCCAGCCACCTACCCGGCAGAAACCCGTCAAACCGTCGTCGCCAGCTACCTCGAAGGCCAGCCGGTCGATCAGATCACTCGTGAAAACGGCATCAGCCGCGCCACGTTGTACCGTTACCTCAAAAAATAACGTCTCACGCGCCCCTGTATTGAGACAGCCGCGCTCATTAACCTCCACGCATCAATCGGAGGTTTCATGGCCGGCATTTCCCTCGCGCAAGCTGAAGCAAAACTCACTCTCTACTTGGCCGCTATCGACAAGATACTGATCGGCCAAAAAGTAGAAATCGACGGACAAGCCATCACCCGCGCCAATTTGGCCGATGTCGAACGCGCCGTCAGCTTCTGGGATGCCCGCGTCAAGCAACTCTCCGCCGCCGCATCAGGCCGTGGCCGCATGCGCACCGTGGCCCCCATCGGCTAAAAAATGACAAACAAACAAAACCTGCTCGACCAGGCCATCGCCTACGTTGCGCCGCAGATCGCCGCAAAACGCCTGCAAGCCCGTATGGCCATGGCGCTGGCCGGCGGTTACAACGGCGCCAGCAACACGCGCCCCGGCCTCGCCGGCTGGTCGCCCCGCGCCACCGACGCCAGCACCGCCGCCAATGTCGAGCTCCCCGCCCTGCGTGCCCGCGCCCGTGACCTCGCCCGTAATGCACCACTCGCTACCGGTGCCATCAATACCCTTGTTACCAACGTCGTCGGCACCGGCATCAGCTTGCAACCCAGCCCGGATGGCGAATTGCTCGGACTGAGCGATGAAGAAAGCCAAGCCTGGTCAGACGCCACGCTGCGTGAATACAAACTTTGGGCCGAATCAACCGACTGCGACGCCACCCGCACCCAAAATATCTATGGCCTGCAAGCCCTCGTCTTCCGTTCCGCGCTCGAATCCGGCGATGTTTTCAGCATCATGCCCAACATCAAGCGCCCTGGCCACGCCTATCAACTTGCCCTGCAAATCATCGAAGCTGACCGCGTTTGCAACCCTGACTTTGTACAAGATACTGCGCAAATCGCCGCCGGCATTGAAGCCGACACCTATGGCGCCGCCATTGCCTACCATTTTTGTCGCCAACACCCCGGCGCTCTGACCCGCCGCGCTGATTTCAAGTGGGACCGCATCACCGCCTACGGCAACAGCACAGGCCGGCGTAACGTCTTGCACCTGTTCGACCGCAAGCGCCCCGGCCAAACGCGCGGCATCCCCATTCTCGCCCCGGTCATTGAACCGCTAAAGCAACTACAGCGCTACACCGACGCGGAACTGCAAGCCGCCGTCATCTCCGGCATGTTCGCCGTTTTCGTCAAAATGGATCCGGAAGCCTTCCAGGACATGTTCGACCAGGACGGTAAAGCTGCCTATCTGCAAAGCAGCATGGGATGGGATGGCACGGTCAACGGCAGCGCCCTCGATGGCGCCGGCAAAGCCATCAACCTACTGCCCGGAGAATCGGTTGAATCCACCAATCCGGGCCGCCCGAATGCGCTGTTCGACCCCTTCGTGCAAGCCATCGTCCGTCAAATCGGCGTCGCCCTCGAATTGCCGTTTGAAGTCCTGATCAAACACTTTACCGCCAGCTACTCAGCCGCCCGCGCTGCCTTGCTTGACGCCTGGAGGCTATTCCGTGGCCGGCGCGATTGGCTCGCCACCAACTTCTGCCAGCCGGTCTATGAAGCCTGGCTCGAAGAAGCCGTCGCCATTGGCCGCGTGCAAGCCCCCGGTTTCTTTGCCGACCCCGCCATTCGCCGCGCCTGGTGCGCCGCCGTCTGGGTCGGTGATGGCCCCGGCAGTATCGATCCGGCCAAGGAAATCGTTGCCGCCAAAGAGCGCATCGCGCTCGGCGTCAGCACCCGCGCAGCCGAAAGCATCCTGCACGATGGCGTAGATTGGCGCGTCAAGCATAAGCAACTGGTCGAAGAAGAAAACCGCCGCCGTGAAGATGGCCTGACCGCCATCGCCACGCCGGAAGCGCCGCCCGTTGAACCCAGCGAGCCGGAAAAAGACGACGACGAAACGCCGAAAAAGCCGGAAGCCAGCATCACCAATAACTATTTTCAGATGCCGGCAGTCACCGCGCAAATCACCACCCCGGCCATCACCAACCAGATCACCCTGCCCGAACAGCCCGCCGCCGAAGTGCACGCGCATTTTGAGGCCATCCTGCCGCAACAACCCGCCGCCGTCGTCAATATGACCATAGAGCCGACGCCGGTCACGCTCGAAGCCAACATCGCCAGCGCCCCGGCACAAGTCATCGTGCAACACCCGGCAGCCGCCCGGCAAACCGTCGAGCGCGACGAAGCGACGCAGGAGATTACCGCAACCGTTACCCGTTACGAGTTCGATCAATGACCGATCACGACCTAATCGCCAATCTGCACAAACGCATGGACACCCAAGACAAGCTGCTGTTTGAAATCCGCGATGAAGTGGTCGAACAACGATCAATGCGCCCGGCGCTTGAAGAATTGGTCGCGCTCTGGAAGGGATCAAAAATCCTCATTCCGTTGATCGCGTCCGCCGCTGCAATGATCTGGGCTGTCGTGTCATGGGCAAAGGATCACGTCAAATGAGCATCACCGCCGCCGTCGCAGCTTACGCCGCAGTCATCATCATCCTGCTGGGTGTAGCGATGTACTTTGGCCGCGATGATTATTGAAATTGAAAACGGCGTCATGTACGTCGACAACGTCCGATTCTCTCTAGCGAGGCTCACTGATGGATGCGCAAATGTACGACCTGAGACAAGAGCGGTACGCACGCAATACTCGCACCACCATGGGCGCGTGCTCCCCATTGCCGATGGCCTTGGGTGGATTGGAGATGCTGAAGACTGCGCAATTGTGGTCGGTGATGTACGTGGGCGCGATGGTGCGCTTCCATGTCTCGCTACTACACAGCGCCTGGTCGCCAGAATCGAAGCCGCTGAAGAATTCGGCGTGGCCGTATTGATGGACATCAAATAAATGGCCGAATTTGAACCCGCGTTCGCCCGCCTCATGAAAGACGAGGGCGTTGTCCTAACCAACGATCCGACTGATCGCGGCGGCCAAACATTTGCCGGGATTTCGCGCAAGTTTCACCCGAACTGGTCGGGCTGGAAAGACATCGATCATGGCGGCATTCCGCCGATGAATCTGGTACGCGAGTTTTACCGGGAAAACTTCTGGAATCCAATCCGCGCCGAAGAGATTACCAGCCAGCGTATTGCTGAAGTGCTATTCAGCCAGTTTGCGAACATGGGTGCCAACGGCATCAATATCATGCAAACCAGCTTGGGGCTTATTGCTGATGGCAAAGTTGGCGCAAAGACCTTGGGTGCACTCAACGACCTTGACGAAGAGATTGTGCTGATGCGCTATGCCCTCGCCAATGTCGCACGCTACCACGCCATCGGGATGAAAGATAAGACCCAGCGCAAGTATTGGCCTGGCTGGTTTAGAAGGGCGCTAGAGGTGTGTAAATGAATCCACTAACCGATATTGCAGTAGGCGCAATTGGCAAGGTGATTGAAGCCGTTGGCAACTCAGCCGACTCGCTATTCACCAGCGACGACGAGCGCAACAAGGCCGAGATTGAAGCCCGTCGCATTGATGCCGATGTTGAGAAGGCATATCTCGCCGACACGGACTCAGCTCGCAAACACGATTCGTCGGTGCAAGAAAGTGAGCACGCCTCATTTCTGGCAAAGAACGTCGCCTACTGGATTGATTTGTTTATCGTCGGCGCGACTTTTGGCATGGCCTATCTGATTCTGTTCAAAGAAGTGCCGGATGCGAACAAAGAGATTTTCTATACCGCATTCGGCTCGCTAATCACACTCTGCATGACGGTCGTTAATTTCCATCGTGGATCATCCATGCGCAGTCAGAGCAAAGACGCGACGATTCAAGCATTGAGCGCGAACAAATGAAATCCACCTTCGCAGCCATCCTCCTAACCCTGAGCAACCTAGTCATGGCCGGGCCATTCATTGAGGCAGGACTAGCGGTGTCCGACGGATGCGTAACTGACTTTGACGAAAAGACGCACGCGATGGGTTGCTCGAATAACCCGTTCGGGCTGATCGCCATCGGCTACGCATGGGAAGACTTCACACTTGAGCTTGAGCATCGCAGTTCTCTGATTGAAAAAGACAAGGGGATCAACTCAGTGATGGTCAAGTACAGGATTGAATTGAAATGATCTACGTCAAACGCATCCTGATCGCCATTGACCAACTCGCCGGGGTAATCCTGCTCGGCACCAGCCCGGACGAAACCATTTCGGCCATGGCCCATCGTCGCCAGTGGGCAACCACTGAGCGCGTTATCAATTTCATTTTCCGCGACCCGAATCATTGCGCCAAAGCATATCTGGCTGAGATGCGCGGCGAACAGAATGCAGGGGAGTATCGCAAATGAGCAACTTCAAGGTAACTCGTAAAGCTGACGGCGAGGAGGTCATTCGCTACTCGGCTGAAATGGCGCAAGAAGTTAATGGCTTTGATCTGATTGACTATGACCACGTTGAATACTTCCCCGACGAGCCTGCCGTTGTTGTGCCGACTACCATCCTGACAAAGCTCGCCTATCTGCGCCGCTTTACAACGGAAGAACGGGTAATGATTCGGGAAGCAGCGAAGGTCAATCCAGTACTTGATGATTATCTGGCGATGATGGAACTGGCCGAAGAAATCAACACAGGCGATGCCGATACGGTTGCTGCCGTCAATATGCTTGAACAGGTCGGCTTGATCGGATCAGGCCGCGCAAATGAGGTGCTGAATGGCTAATAAATACCTTCGCCACGGCGAAACCTATTGCGGCGATGGCACAACCAGCGCAGCGGCAGCAAGCAACGGCGGGGTAGGCGCTTGGAACAACATCAATGTATTCGAGGGGACATCCCCCGCTTACGGAACGCTCGCTGCTGGCGATGTGGTTTATATCCGCAGCAAAAACAATGCTGGCGCTGACATCACGCAAACGATGGCGGCAAGCATCAATATTGGCATGGCTGGCCTTGCAGAAACAAATCCGGTGACATGGATCATTGATAACGGCACAGTATGGAGTGGTATATCCGGTGTGCTGACCTATACCACAAGCGGTAACTATAGCGCTTACGTTAGGCCGTACAACAATATTCACGCGGCAAGCAATAATAATCTTTCTTTTGTACACACCGGATCATACGTTTCACAAAATGTATTTCTTCGGTTTGAAAATGCAAACTCAAAAAACATCAAGGTTGATACCAGCGCCAATAATCAATATTACGGAATGTATGTTGCGTTTGAAGGCGTTTCTACCCATGAAAATATTACGGCTATTGTAGGAAACAGACGCAGTGGTGGATATGGGTTTTTTGCGGCAAACGTTTCCGAAACGATAGCAACGCTCATCAATCCATCGGTTACGTTGGTGACAAATGTTGCTGTCGGTAAAGGCCCGGTATTCAAGGTTGGTAACTATAACAACGGTGGCAACATTATTGTTTATGGTGGCAAAGTATCTGGCGCAGGGGCAACTACTGGCGTTCCTTTAGTTGGAACTGACGGCTATAGCGGGGTGTTCCAATCATTCGGATTGATTTACCCAGCGACGATGGATTTTTCCAGCGCCGGTATGTTCAACGCGAGGTACAGCTATATAACGGCTAGTGGCCAAGACGGTAAATTTGGCAATGCGGTCATGGATTACTTTTACCAATGCACCGCCAGATTCGATGGCTATTATCCGACGCTTAACGCGACGCTAGGTGACAGCGCTAATACGCCGTGGTCGTATATGCTTTATCCGTACCGCACCTCAAAGCATAACCCAGCAAAGACGGCGATCAGCAAGACCTACACGCAATCCCCAGCGACTAAAACTGTCGGCGTTGAGTTCCTGTGGGCTAATTCATTTGCCACCAGCCCAACCACGGACACCACATGGGTTGTCGTTACCTACATCGACAACACAACAGGCAATTTGGTCACGATGTCATCTTACGACATTGCTGCAAGCGCACTGTCATCATCATCGGCAGCATGGAGCGCGGCGACGTATGGCCCGACAAACTTTGCAAAATATAAAATCGAATTAACAACGCCTAGCAGCATCAAGCAGGATACCGACATAACGGTTTTGTTTTTCAGCAAAACAACATCAGGCTCGGCCAGCGACATCATCATCCTTGATCCCGATCCGGTGCTGACATGAGCAAGTGCCTTGGCCTTGGTCTAATGACGTTCAGTGGCTTGGCAACCGGCAAGTCTAAGGGCGTCGGCCTGTGTTCTGTTTCGGTTGCCGCGCTACCAACTGACCCCATCGGCTCGCATACGCTGACGCTGACCAACGTGGTTACAGGTTCCAGAGTTGCCATTCGTGACCAAGCCGATACGACAACGCTTTATGACCAGATTGCCGCAGCTTCGACAGTGGTTATTTCGTTGTCTGTCTATTCGGCAGGCTCAGGGTTGAATAACTGGCGAATCAAGATTCGCAAAGCATCGGCAACCCCTTTCTATCAGCCATACGAAACCCTAATGACAGCAACCGCAGGGGCATCTTCTATTTACGTTGCACAAATTCCGGATGAACAGCTATGACCATCGCAACCACCTTCGCCATTGCCACCAACGGCAACATTACCGGCTCGGCATTCGTACCGGGAACCGACGCCAGATTCACAACGCTGGAACTGCACCAATGGCTGCAAGACCTGGCCGACGATTCCGCGCCATCTGGCGACGATAATGTTTCTATTCTCGGCTCTAATCCGTCAGAGCTTGCCGGTAAGCGTAATGCCTCGCGCCCGATGGCGCTTACCCTGCTGAATGGTATCAACATTGATGACGCTGCCGCCAAGTGGTTCAAGTTCGGCAGTATTGAGCAGCAAACCGGCGCGGTGCTTTATACCGGCTTGAAGGTTCTCGGCACGCTGGTCGCTTCCAGCCCGATTTATATTCTGCAAAACGACGCGAAGGTTTCAAAGTATTGGAGCGATTCCGACTCCGCTAACTTTCAAATTCTGCTGAAAGCGAAAGCGGCGGGTTCGCTGATTGCCGGCAACACGATCAATGGTTCAGCGCAGGCGGCGGGTTCGATTACCGTTTATTCCCGCAAATACGGCCAGACCTATTCGCATTTTGACGTAAATCTCGCAGCCGGTGGCGAACAAGCCGCAGCGCTTTCGACGGCGCTTGATCCCAATATCAATATCGCCGTGATGACGCCGGCCATTGCAGCCGGGTACTTTCATACATCAATCGGCGGCACAGCATCCACCGCCAAGATAACGCTTGCCTATGGCGACACCACGCAGGACTTAGGCGGCGGCGCTGGTTCTTTGCTGCATAAAGGCACGATCACGCTTGACGGCTCAACGACGCTGGCTGATGCCTATCAAGCGCTGATGTGGGCTTGCTCTGAGTCCTCGACAATTACGCTTAATGGTGGCGCTGGTTACAGCTACCGCAAGCTAAACGTGGCTTATCCCGAGAATGTGCCGGCCCCGTTTGGTACGTTTGCCGGTGGCAAGTGGTTAGTTGCGCAAGGGTGGTGGCTGACTGGCGTGATGGCGGCAGACTCAAAGAATTACGAACTGATTGCGCACGATGTAACCAAGGAAACCCCGCCGTCTAGCGTGTCGATTGAAGTCGGTGGCGTCTCGGCTGGCGACTATGTGATCGTTGCACGCGATAGCGGCTCAGGTTTCAGCAATGACACCACGTTGGCAAGTTCGGCAACCGCTGGCGCAACGACTGTCACCCTGACCGCAGCGCCATCCGATACCCCTACAGCTCCCGGTGCGCAGGCTTGCTACATCCGCATCAATGGCAATCGCCATACCTACACAGCACGCTCAAGCAACACGATCACCGGGCTGTCGCCGGCTGTGCCTGTCGGTGGCTACGCTTCCGGCTTGCCGGTATTTATCCCGTTCATTGACGCGGTGGCCTCTGGTTCTTCGATTCAATCCGCCGCATTCCAATTCGGCTCTAACTTCACCTGCCGCTACCGCGTGCGCAAAGGTACGACACCAAGCATTGTGCCGTTTGAGTCGACGCTGGCTGTCACCTCTAACGGTGGCTCCGGGACTGCCGTTAGGAACCCTGACGAATGACAATCACAATCGACTGGGCAACTAAGACCATTGAGAGCACGGCAAGCATTCTCGACTTGCCGGCTTTCCATGAAACCTTGCGTGATCTTGAGGATGACGCTGCGGGGATGGTCTATCCGGTAACGCACAAGTGGAAGGCGCTTGATTTGGGCGGCGCGTTCTTCTATCAGGCCGACTTAATCAATGGCTACGTCATGGAGTTTGTCGGCGCAGGCCCATTTCAAGTGAATGGCAACCTGAACGGAACGATTGTTGATACCGGCGTTCAGGTTGAAAGAAAGACCAGCGCGGCATTCTCGACGACCGCAGTCGGTGGCTCAGGCCCAAGCGCCGAGAGTATCGCTTCCGCTACGGTGGCTGCGCTGATGGCACAGGCTCAGGTTACGCCGATTCACAGCGACATGCGCTCAATCAAAGGCAAGCCAATCGGCGGAGAAGGCTTGCCGGGCGAAGAGTTCCACGTTTAATCATGTGGGCACAAGGATTCTGGAGAAAGGAAACTTGGCGGACTGGCACATGGCGTGACGAAACCCCATGGGACGAACCGCAAATCCAGCCCGGCGCCTTCGCCCCGTTATCGCGCGCCTCCGCCCCAATCAGCAAGCCCTTCAAACGCCGCGCCCGCCGCCGCCGTGAGCAGGAATTCCTGCTGCTCTAGTTCGTCTCACTCCCCCCTGTATTGAGACAGCAGAGATCAATAATCTGCAAGCAGTCCAATCATCGGCCAATGCCCCATGAAACTGCTTGATGTCGTCACCGGCCCCTGGGCCATTCAGCCGGAAAAGCTGATCGAAATCCAGGCCATCTACGCCACGCACTTGCGCGGTGAAAAAATCGACATCGATGCCGTTGAAAAACGCATCGGGCGTCCGCTCAACAACGAGCCGAAAGGCTACCAGATCATTGATGGTGTCGCCGTCCTGCCGGTCAATGGCGTGCTCGGCAAGCGGGCCAACCTGTTCACCCAAGTCTCCGGCATGTCCAGTACCGAAATCATCGGCAACGACTTCAAATCCGCGCTCAATGATCCGCAAGTATCCGGCATTGTCCTGTCGGTAGATTCCCCCGGTGGTACGGTGGATGGCACACAAACCCTGGCCGATATTGTCGCCTCCGCCCGTGGCCTCAAGCCCGTCGTCACCCTGGCCTCGGGCTGCATGTGCAGCGCCGCCTACTGGATCGGCGCCGCCGCTGCCGAGCTTTACATTTCATCAGGCACCGATCAAGTCGGCTCGATTGGCGTCGTTGCCGGCCATACCGACATTTCCGCTGCTGAAGCCCAAAAGGGCATCAAGACCACAGAAATCACCGCCGGCCAATACAAGCGCGTCGCCAGCCAATATGCGCCGCTCTCAGAAGCAGGCCGCGCCAGCATTCAGGAAACCGTCGATTACCTCTATTCCGTCTTCGTTGCCGATGTCTCCAAGGCACGCGGCGTGTCGGAAGAAACCGTCTTAAAAGACATGGCCGATGGCCGCGTCTTTATTGGACAACAAGCCATTGCCGCCGGCCTCGTGGACGGTGTTTCCACGCTGGAAGGCGCAATCGCCCGCGTTCACGCCCTTGCAGCCGGTGTTGCCGCAAAGCCACAAACCACTTTGAAAATCAAAGGAGAAACCATGGATCGAGAATCCATTTTGGCCGCTCATCCTGAGTTGGTCGAAGCCTTCCGCGCCGAAGGTGCCACCGCAGAACGCGAGCGCATCCTGGCCATTGAAAACCAGTCCATGCCCGGTCACGAAGCATTGGTCGCCAGCCTCAAAGCCGACGGCAAATCCACCGCCGCCGATGTCGCCCTGCAAATCCTCGCTGCCGAAAAAGCCAAGCTCTCCAGCATGGCCGTTGCACTGGCCGGCGATGCCCCCGCCCCGGTTGCCCACGCTGCCGCCCCGGTGGACGTCAAGCAAGAGCCGAAAAACGACCGTGAAGCCCTGCATGCCAAGGCCAAAGCCTACCAGGCAGAACACCCCGGTACTGACCTGATGGCCGCCATGCGTGCCGTCCAAGCCAAATAAGGAGCCGTAAATGTCCGCACAAGCCATCTCTGTTCTCGCCCTGACCCAAGCCCTGACCGGCACGGTTGCGGCCAATCGCTTCGTTACCGCTGCCGGCGCTCAAGCCGGTGCTGATGCCAACACCTTCGGCGTCTGCCGTCAAGGTGGCGTCTCTGGCGATAAAGTCACCATTGACGTACTCGGCACCGCCACCGTCGAAGCCGGCGCCGCCGTAGCCGCAGGCGCAACCATCAAGGCCGATTCTTCCGGTCGCGGTATCACCTGGGCCACCTCTGGCGCAAAAATCGGCCTCGCCCTCGAAGCAGCCTCAGCCGCTGGCCAGATGATCGAAGTCCTGCTCATCCCGAACGTCGCTTAATCAAAGGAAAACATCATGGGTCAGCAAACCAACTCCGCCGCCCGCGTCATTGATCCGATCCTGTCGGAAATCGCGCAAGGCTACAAAAACGCCGATATGGTCGGCCTCAACCTCTTTCCCGCTGTGCCGGTCATGCAGCGCGGTGGCAAAATCCTGTCATTCGGCAAAGAAGACTTTGCGCTGTACAACACCAGCCGCGCCCCTGGCGCCAACACCAAGCGCGTGCAGTTTGGCTACGTCAGCGGCAATTACACCCTGGAGCAACACGCGCTTGAAGCGGTCGCCCCGTGGGAACTGATGCAAGAAGCCTCCGTCGTCGCTCAGGTTAATCTGGCAGCCATGGCCGTGCGCAAAACGCAAAACATCATCGCCCTGCGCCTTGAAAAAGCTCAAGCTGATCTGGCCACCACCGCCGCCAGCTATGCCGCCAGCAACAAGGTCACGCTCTCCGGCACCGCGCAATGGTCTGACTACTCCGGCACCTCGAACCCGTCCAAGGACATCGAAACCGCCAAAGAAGCCATCCGCGCGCAAATCGGTCGCCTCGGCAATACCGTGATTCTGTCGGCGATGGCCATGAAAGCCATTCGTCAGCATCCGGCGATTATCGACCGCATCAAATACACGGGCCGCGATGTCGTCACCACCGATCTGCTGGCCGCGCTCTGGGGCGTTGATAAAGTGGTCGTGGGAGGTGCGGTTTATACCGATGCAGCCGGCGCCATCACCGACGTTTGGGGCAAGTTCGTGGTTGTCGCTTATACCCAAGTTGGCAGCGTTGCCGATCTCGGCGAGCCGACCTACGGTTACACCTACCGCTTGGATGGCGCGCCGTATGTTGAAGAAGGCTACGCGGACAAAAACGCCAAGTCTGACATTTACCCGGTCACGGATGAAGTCTCCCCGGTCTTGACCGCCGCGCTCTCCGGCTACCTCATCTCGGCAGCGGTGGCCTAATCATGGCGAAGAAAACTTTCTTTGTCCTGGAGCCGCTGCGTCATGACGCAGAAGACTACGCCATTGGCAGCAAGATCGCGCTTGAAGCCAAGGAGGCCGCAAGCCTTCTGGCAGCCGGCGTGCTCGGCACCGATGGCCCCGTCGTGGCTGAAGAGGCCGAGCCGGTAGTCGACGCAGAAAGCCCGGCAGAGTAAGCATGTGGGATGCCGCCGATCTATCCGCACTGATCGATCCTGACCTGCCGGGCTACGCGCTCGGCACCAAGGCCGATCTCAGCCAGATCGGCGGCCTATTCCGCGCACCTTACGCCGAGTCATTCGGTCTGGTTTCCGGCAATGATCCAGTCTTCACCTGCCTGCTTGCCACCGCGCCCGCCAACGGCGCCGGCATCACGATCAACAGCATTGCCTACACCGTCACTGGCCACAAGCCAGATCAGCGCGGCATGGTCGTGATTGATCTGGAGAAGCAATGAGCCAGCACGTCGCCAGCCAGATCATCGCCGCAGTCGAAACCCGGCTCGCAGCGGTGGCGTCTGTCCATATTGTGCCGCTCTTTGCTGTTCCGCTGGAAAACCTGCCGGCCATTCTGATTGAAGACATTGAAGACGAAACGACGCAAGCCCTCGGCCCCGGCCCGGTGCAAGAAATCCACCGCCTGAGCTTTGAAATCTTCGGCTGCATTGCCGCCGTCAGTGGCTTCCAAACCACCGCTGGCACGCTGCGCACCGATATTGAAAAGGCGCTACTGGCAGCAACCAATGATGTGCGCCTGGATGGCTTATGCCGCCCTGGTCTGTCTCGCATCTCAGCCGTTTTTCGTCACGACGCCGAAAGCCTGCAAAAGCCCGTGGGTGGTTGGTCAATGAAATTTGTTTGCACGTATCAGCTCAAAACTGATGCGCCCGACATCGCAATTTAAGGAGTAACACTATGGCCGCATATCTCGGCGCAGGCATTGTCTCGGTAGCACCTTACACCGGGGCCGCACTTTACGACACGCTCACCTTTGTTGATGTGGGCAACGTCTCAAAAATGTCCTTGTC
>ERZ1034365.1141-NODE-1141-length-13934-cov-3.430613_pt1 | contig 13934 bp, 8 predicted proteins | sample MGYA00520615_ERZ1034365 | MGnify/ENA primary metagenome ERZ1034365 (study PRJEB33736, sample SAMEA104284505) | Azolla filiculoides | biome: Urban; feature: Water surface; material: Ditch water | place: Netherlands | collected 2015-10-28 | depth 0-0.1 m ... | reverse complement strand
CGATTATCTGATGCCGCCTTTATCCACGGCAGAGCTGATGGCCGCATTGATCGGCGGCGCAGTGACCCGTGCGGCACTGGTGGGCGTGGTGGTCTGGCTGGCCTCGGGCGCCGGGGTGTAGGCGAGTTCGGTCCAGGTGTAGAGCGCGGGATTGCCGGTGCCGGGGTAGTCGGCGCTGTACTTGACCCGGACTTCAGGGTTGGCAATGCCGGCGTCGGCAAAGTTGGTCCAGGTGGTGAAGCTCAGGTATTCGACGCTGGTCTGGCTCAGGTCGAAGGCCTTGGAGATCAGCCAGTCGTTGGCGGGCGCGGCGTCGCCAAAGCCGTTCACTTCAGCGGTGCCGCTGCTGGCGCGGGCCCAGGTGGTGGCCGTGCCGGTGTCCACGCTGTAGGCGGTGAATTCACCCAGGCTGGTGGCGAAGTTCTCGGTGTAGGAACCAACGTTCGCAGGGGCACTGCTTTGCGCAAAAGCGCCCAGTACGCCGGGCTCGGCATCGTTGTATTGGGGGGCGCTGGTGGAGACCCCATCCCACACCGCAGACTCCGAGGCGGTGCCCCCCGCGGCCAGGCCGGCATGGGCGCCGGCCAGGGCCAGGCCGTCACTGCGCACCATCGGCGCAATCACGGTGCCATCCGTGGCGGTGACGCTGGTGGATTTGAAGTTCACACCAGCAGCCACGTAGCCGTTCTGGTCAAACACCACCACGGCGTCGCCATTGCCCAGTCCGGGGCCGCCGGTGGCCAGCACCGCCACCGTGTCGGGAAGACCCCACGCGGCACGGAATGCCGCCGCATCGGTCCCGGCCACCACCACCAGACGGGCGCCCGGCAGGAGGATGCCCGACAGGGACACCGCTGCGGCATCCGCGGGGTTGGCGGAGTCGTCGTCCCACTTCCAGCCCGTCAGGTCGATGGCGGTCGTGCCATGGTTGTACAGCTCAAAGAAATCGCCGCCGGTGGCATTCGAATTCACCTCGGTGATCAGTAGCTTGTAGACGGGTGCCGCCGAAGCCGTGGTGAAGTTCCAGGCCGTGGCGCCGGCCAGGCCGGCCCAGGCGTTGCCCGCAGGGTCGGTGAGCACATCACTGGTCGCTTCCACGTAATAACCCGTGCTGTGGGCCAGGTCGCTCGCGGGGTGGAGGGTGACCGTGTTGAAGCCGATCGTGACCTTGGTCGTGTCGTTGGCAGCGATGGTTTCCACGAGGCTGTTGTCGCTGCTGTGGCGGATGACAAAACTGCCTGTACCGGCCTTCACGCCCTCGTTGAACCGGAGCACCAGATTCGCGGAAACGGACGCGCCCGTGCTGTCGTCGGCCGGCGTGACGCTGGCCAGCGTCGGGCCGGCGTTGTCCACAACGGCGGTGCCCAGGGCGACCCAGTTGCCCTGGAACTGCTGCAGGCTGGGGGCCAGATCTTTGGAAGCAGCGGACTGGCCAGGCCAGACCGTGTCGCCGTTGTCCTGCAGCAGTTGCACCAGGGTGCCGCTGCCGGTGCTGCGCACGTCCACAATGGACTCGAAGCTGCCTCCCGTGCCATCGCGCAGGATGTCCAGGTTCACATCGAGCTCGACCGGCGCACTGCCCGCAAGACCGTCCCAGCGGTAGAGCCGGAAGTCGTGGGTCACCTCCGCGGTGGCGGCACCGGCCGGACCGGCCAGGAGCAGGTAGTCGCCGCCGCTGGCGGATTTTTCGATGGAGCGGATACCGCGGCCGCCCAGGTCCAGTTCGATCGGCGCGCCAAACGTCGGGCTGCTGCCACCGATCAACCCGGCGATGGCCACCGGTACGATCAGCGCTTTTTCGCGGGTGCCGGCGTCGGTCTGGGGCGCGCGGAAGGCCAGCAGCAGCTGCGTGCCGTCCTGCGAGGCGGTCATGCCTTCGATGGAGAAGCCGTTCACGCCCTCGGGCACCACGCCGGCGCTGGAGGATGCCGCCAGGCCGAAGTAGTTGGCGCCCTTGCCATGGGCATTGCTGCTGTCCCACAGGGCCAGCGCGGCTTCAAGCCCCGTGTGCTTGCCCTGGTAGGTGAGCTGGGTGCCGGCACCGGAGCCGGACACGGTGACCGCGAAAATGAACTCGCGGCTGTCGGCTTCGCCGCCGCCTTTTGAATTGCTGAACGAGCCCGTGAAATACAGCGTGTCGCCGATGCGGGTGCCGGCCTCCAGGTCCAGCTCGCCGCCGTTGCCCAGCGCCGCCGCGTAGCTCCATTCGACCACTGCGGCGCCGCCTTCACGGGCATAGACGCGCAGCACGCTGGCTTCGTCGTCGCCCACGACCATCCAGTTGGCATCCAGCGCGATGGCCGTCGAGGCGTCCGAGTTGTCCGTGCCGGTACCGGCGTTCGGCGTGAAGGTCTGCGTGCTGCCGGCCAGGCCTTCGCTGCCGAAGTTGAGGGCCAGATCGTTCTTGCTGGAGCCCGTGACCGCGGCGGCATTGCCGCCCGCGAAGGCGGTGTTGTCGAAGGTGAGCGTCAGGTTGCCGATGTCGGTGGTGTGGCTGGTGGCGCTGCCAGTGAAGCGCAGTTCGGCCGTGGTGGCGCTGATGCGGGTGAGCACCGCCGTCAGGCCCGCGGGCACATTGCCCAGGGTGGCCTTGCCAGTCGCCAGGAGGGCGTCGCCATCGCTGCCGGTGAAAGTCTCGCCGCCTGACAGGGTGATGACGATCTTGCCGCTGACCGTGCCGTCGAAAGACTGGGTTTCGTTGAGCTGCCCGGCGAAGGCCAGGCTCGGCGAGGACGGAGGGGCGACCACGGCCTCCTGGCTGGTCACGCTGATGTCGTCGATGCCGATCCACTCGTCGTTGCCGACCGCATTGGCCGTGATGATGCGGATCTGCAGCTGGCTCGCGCCGTTGACTTCAGCCGGCAGTGTGGCCGCGACCAGGGTTTCCAGCGTCGCAAGGCTCGGCCCGGACGAGGCATCGGCCACAAATGCAGCAGGCACGTTGACAAAGTCCCCGGTCGCGCCGATCCGGTACTGGAGCGCCACGGACTGGATGGCGTTGTCGATGCTGCCGTCAAGATCACGCAGCCGGTAGCTGACCGTGATGTCCTGCCGGCCCGTGGCATCGAGGTAGACCACCAGGTTGGGCGCCTGACCGGTGCCGGAGCCCTGCAGCGCCACCACGGGATCGGCCAGTGCGAATTCGGTCACGCCACCCGAGGTGTTGGTCGCGGGGTTGGCCTGGTTGACGTTGACATCGACCACCGCCGTACCGTCCGAAACCACCGTCTGCGGATCCAGCCCGGTGGTCGGGGCCAGCGCATCGCCGCGGTACCCGACGACGGACGGCACGGCGTCCCAGGTGTCAGTCGTCGAAATCAATCCGGCATCTGACCAGTCTTGAACGAAGTTGCTGGACGAAAGGCTGTGGTAAATGGTGCTCATGGATGCTTCTGGGCTGGGAAAAAAGAGCATGAGACGCCATGGCATTCAGGCGGCACATGCGGCGGTTGAAAGACGAAAGTTCAAATTTAGTGAGGCTCTGTGACGTCCCCATGACGGGCCGCAGGTCGGTCCCGGCGATGGCGTGTGGGCCGCCGGTGCGGCCGAATCGGCGGCGGTGCTGGCCGGGCACCTTGACGCCCGGCACAGGAGTGACTACATTAATAACCAGTCAGTCATTAAAATAATGCATTCATCCAGCCCTGCCTCCGATGTGCCGCTCCAGGTCGCCCACAAACGCGAGCGCCGCAAGGACGCGCGCCCGGGCGAACTGCTGGAGGCCGCACTCGACCTCTTCGTGGAAAAAGGCTTCGCAGCCACCCGCTCCGAAGAAGTCGCGATCCGCGCGGGAGTGTCCAAAGGCACCCTGTTTCTGTATTTCCCGAGCAAGGAAGAACTGTTCAAGGCCGTGGTCCGCGAGAACCTGGCCCGGCCAGTGACTGAAGGAGCGGCTGAACTGGCCGGGTTCACCGGACCCACCAGCGAGCTGCTGCTGCACCTCATGCAGCAATGGTGGGCACGTTACGGTGCCACCAAAGCCTCCGGCATCTCCAAGCTGATCATCAGCGAAGCCAGCAACTTCCCTGAACTGGCCCGCTTCTACCAGGACGAAGTCGTCGCACCGGGCACAGAACTGGTCCGCCGGGTGCTCCAGCGCGGCATCGACCGGGGGGAGTTCCGCTCGATGGACCTGCCGAATACGGTGTTTGCCATCATGGCCCCGTTGATCTTCCTGGTGATGTGGAAACATTCCATGGCCCCCTGCTGTGATCCGGCCTACAGGATCGACCCCGAACAGTTCATCACCCTGCACGCCGACTTGATGGTGCGCGGGCTTCTCAAGGAAAAAGGCCCATGAAGCGCTGGCAGAAATGGATGGTTGTTGTGCTGCTCGTTCTGGCCATCACAGCGGTCGTGGGATGGGCGCTTTCGTCGCACAAGACACCGCAGCAGGCGCCGGCCGGGGCCGGCGCGGTCAAGGCAGTGACGGTAGTGGAACTCGCTGCCAGCGACGTGGCGCGCGCCAAGACCCGTGAGCTGGCACAGGGTCTGCCGATTACAGGGACACTGAAGGCGGTCAACACGGCATTTCTGAAAGCCCGCGTGGCTGGCGAGTTGCAAGGCCTGAGGGTGCGCGAGGGCGACACAGTGCAAGCCGGTCAGGTGCTCGCACGCATTGAGGCCACGGAATACCAGTCCCGCCTGCGTCAGGCGCAGGACCAGGCGCAGGCCGCGCAAGCGCAGATCGACATTGCCCAGCGCCAGTTCGACAACAACAAGGCCCTGGTCGACCAGGGCTTCATCTCGAAGACGGCACTGGAGACCTCTGTGGCCAACCTGAACGCCGCCCGCGCCACCCACCAGGCGACCCTGGCTGCCGCTGACGTCGCCCGCAAGACACTGGACGACACGGTGCTGAAGGCGCCGATTTCCGGTTTGGTGGCGCAGCGCCTGGCCCAGCCGGGCGAGCGCGTGGCGGTCGATGCCCGCATCGTCGAGATCGTGGATCTGGGCCGGCTGGAGCTGGAGGCGGCTGTCAGCGCCAGTGAGGCGGTGCAGGTGCGGGTGGGCCAGGCCGCGTTGCTGCGGGTCGAAGGCGCCACCGCGCCCGTCCAGGCCCGCGTTGCGCGGATCAATCCGGGCACGCAGGTTGGCAGTCGCAGCGTGCTGGTGTACCTGGCGGTCGCGCCCGCAACGGCGCTGCGCCAGGGGCTGTTTGCGGAGGGCGCCCTGGGCACCGGGCAACTGACTGCGCTTGTCGTGCCGTTGAGCGCCTTGCGCACCGACAAGCCAGCCCCCTACGTGCAGGTGATCGAGCACGACCAGATCGTGCACAAGCCGGTGCGCCCGGGCGCCCGCGGTGATGTGGCGGGTGAAGCCATGGTGGCGGTCACCGGCCTGGCCGAGAATGCGGTGGTGGTGACGGGTGCCGTCGGCACCCTGCGCGAAGGCACGGCGGTGAAGTTCACGGCCTTGAACCCGGCCGTTGCAGCGTTGCCTGGCACAACGCCCGCCGCATCCCCAACATCGGCTCCTGCTCTGGCACGCTGACACCATGTGGTTTACCCAAGTCAGCCTGAAGAATCCGGTCTTCGCCACGATGATGATGCTGGCCCTGGTGGTGCTGGGCCTGTTCTCCTACCAGCGCCTGCAGATCGACCAGTTTCCCAATATTGATTTCCCTGTGGTGGTCATCACCGCCGAATATCCGGGCGCTTCGCCGGAGATTGTCGAAAGCGAGGTCACCAAGAAGATCGAGGAAGGTGTCAACTCGATTGCCGGCATCAACGCGCTGACCTCGCGCAGCTACGAAGGCCAGGCCGTCGTCATCATCGAATTCCAGCTGCACATCGACGGGCGCAAGGCGGCCGAGGACGTGCGCGAGAAAGTCGCGACGATCCGCCCGAGTCTGCGCACCGAGGTGAAGGAGCCGCGCGTGCTGCGCTTCGACCCGTCCAGCAAGGCGATCTGGTCGCTGGCCGTGCTGCCGGATGACAAAGCCCCCACGCTCGCCACTGCGTGTGCTTCGCTGCCCCCCGAGGGGGCGCGCGCTTGCTTGGAGCGGTCCGGCGCGGCGCGCGGCAAAGTCACGCCCCTGACCGCCGTGGAGCTGACCAACTGGGCCGACCAGACGCTGCGCAAGCGGCTGGAGAACGTGCGCGGCGTGGGATCGGTCACGCTGGTGGGCGGCACCAAGCGCGAAATCAACCTCTACCTGAAGCCGCAGGCCCTGGAGGCCCTGGGCATCACCCCCGACCAGGTCGTCAACGCGGTGAAAAGCGAGAACCAGGACCTGCCGATGGGTGCGGTGCGCTCGCTGGCCCAGGAACGCGTGGTTCAGATCGACGCGCGCATGCAGCGGCCCGAGGACTTCGGCCGGATCATCATCGGCCGCAAGAACGGCGCAGCCATCCGCCTCGACCAGGTCGCCACGGTGCAGGACGGCGCACAGGAAGTCGACACGCTGGCGCTCTACAACGGCCAGCGCACGCTGCTGCTCACGATCCAGAAGGCGCAGGACGAAAACACCATCCAGGTCATCGACGGCCTGGTGCGGGCCGTGGCCGAGATCGGTCCCCAGTTGCCGCCCGGTGTGCGCCTGGAGCCCATCACCGACGGCTCGCGGCCGATCCGTGTGGCCGTGGACAACGTACGCCAGACCCTGTTCGAAGGCGCACTGTTGACGATCCTGATCGTGTTCCTGTTCCTGAACTCGTGGCGCTCCACGGTCATTACGGGGCTGACGCTGCCGATCTCGCTGATCGGCACCTTTTTGTTCATGAACCTGTTCGGCTTCACCATCAACATGATCACGCTGATGGCGCTCTCGCTGTGCGTGGGCCTGCTGATCGACGACGCCATCGTGGTGCGTGAGAACATCGTGCGGCATGTGCAGATGGGCAAGAACCCCTATCTTGCATCGCTGGACGGCACGCAGGAAATCGGCCTGGCGGTGCTGGCAACCACGCTGTCGATCGTCGCGGTGTTCCTGCCGATCGGCTTCATGGGCGGCATCATCGGCAAGTTCTTCCACGAATTTGGCGTGACCATCGTGGCAGCGGTGCTGATCTCGATGTTCGTGAGCTTCACGCTCGACCCAATGCTGTCCTCTGTCTGGCACGACCCCAGCATCGAGGCGCACGGCCAGCGGCATGCACCGGTCACGCTGTACGACAGGACCATCGGCCGCGTCACGGGCCTCTTTGACCACGCGACCGACTGGCTGGTCGAGGCCTACCAGGGCATCCTGCGCTGGGCGCTGCACCACCGGCTCGCCACCGTCGGCCTGGCGCTGACAGTGTTCGTCACCAGCATTTTCATGGTGCCGCTGCTGGGCACCGAGTTCGTGCCCAAAGCCGACTTCTCGGAAACCACAGTCAACTTCTACACCCCGGTCGGCGCCTCGCTCGAAGCGACCGAGGCCAAGGCGCGCCAGGTGGACGCGATCATCCGCGCGTTCCCGGAAGTGAAGTACACGCTGGCGACCATCAACACCGCCAATGCCCAGGGCAAGACCAACGCCAGCGTCTACGTGCGGCTGGTGGACCGCAAGTCACGCACGCGCAGTGTGGACGAGATATCGGGCGTGCTGCGCGAGCGGCTGCGCCAGGTGGCCGGCGTCACTGTGACGCACGTGGGCCTGCTGGACCCGGTGGGTGGCCAAAAGCAGATCGAATTCTCGCTGCAGGGGCCTGACTTGAGGGAACTGGAGCGACTGACCAACTTGGTGCTCGACAAGGTGCGCATGACACCCGGCCTGGTGGACCTGGACTCCAGCCTCAAGGCCAACAAGCCAACCATCGAAGTGGACATCCGGCGCGACGCTGCCTCCGAGCTGGGCCTGGGTGTCGGCCAGATCGCCGGACCACTGCGCACGCTGATCGCCGGCCAGACGGTGGGCAACTGGCGCGCCAGCGACGACCAGACCTACGACGTGAATGTGCGGCTGGCCCCGGACGCGCGCAACACACTGCAGGACCTGGAGCGACTGCCCTTCACCACCGGCACCAACGCCGATGGCAGCCCGCGGACCGTGCGCCTGAACCAGGTCGCCACGCTGCGCGAGGGCAGCGGCCCGAACCAGATCAACCGCCGCGACCTGACGCGCGAAGTGGCGATCAACGGCAACGTCTTCAACCGCTCGGCCGGCGAAGTGTCCGCCGACATCAAGACCGCGCTGGAGAGCATCAGCTTTCCGCCCGGCTACCGCTACCAGTTCGGCGGATCGACCAAGAACATGGCCGAGTCGTTTGGCTACGCCATCTCGGCACTGGTGCTGGCCATCATCTTCATCTACATGATCCTGGCCAGCCAGTTCAAGAGCTTCCTGCAGCCGCTGGCGCTGATGACCTCGCTGCCGCTTACGCTGATCGGCGTGGTGCTGGCACTGATGATGTTCCGCTCGGCGTTGTCGATGTTCTCGATCATCGGCGTGGTCATGCTGATGGGACTGGTCACGAAGAATGCGATTCTGCTGGTGGATTTTGCAATCCGCGCCCGGGAGGACACGACCGATGCGGACGGCCGCACCGTCCCCGGCATGGCACGCGCCGAGGCCCTGCTGCTGGCCGCGCGGGTGCGGCTGCGCCCGATCCTGATGACCACGCTGGCCATGATCTTCGGCATGGTGCCGCTGGCCTTTGCGCTGACAGAGGGATCGGAGCAACGGGCGCCCATGGGCCAGGCCGTGATCGGCGGGGTCATCACCTCGTCGCTACTGACCTTGGTGGTGGTGCCCGTGGTGTACTGCTATATGGATGATCTGGCGCAGTGGATGCGCCGCCTGCTGGCCCCCAAGACACCCGCACAGGTTCAATGACCCCGGCCCGGTAAAATTGCAGAAGATCGGCTAATATACCCCAAGGAGTATGAGAATGGACATGGAACACGCGCGCTTCAACATGATCGAACAGCAAATCCGCCCTTGGGAAGTGCTGGATCCCCACGTGCTGCAGTTGATTTCAACCGTCAAGCGCGAGGATTTCGTGCCGCTGGCCCACAAGGCGCTGGCTTTTGTGGACATGGAAATTCCGCTGCGTGAAGGTGGTGCGCGTGGGCAGGCGATGCTGGCGCCTCGGGTGGAGGCCCGCCTGCTGCAGGAAGCCAACGTACAGCCCCATGAAAAAGTACTGGAAATCGGCTCGGGCTCCGGCTACATGGCCGCCCTGCTCGCGCACCGTGCCCAGCGGGTGGTCACGGTGGAGATTGAACCCGAACTGGTCCGGATGGCCCGCGCGAACCTGCAAAAGGCGGGCATTGACAATGTCGAAGTCCGCGAAGGCGACGGTGTCAACGGCGCCAAGGGTGACAGCCCGTTTGACGTGGTCGTGCTCAGCGGGTCAGTGGCCGAGGTGCCGCAAAGCCTGCTGGCCCAGGTCAAGGTGGGTGGTCGTCTGGTCGGCATCATTGGCGACGAGCCCATGATGCGCGCCACCGTCATGACCCGCACCGGCGAGTCCACCTGGACCACCGTGCAACCCTGGGACACCGTGGTGCCGCGCCTGGTGAACTTCGCGGAACACCCGAAATTCCACTTCTAAGTCACGCACCGGAGCATTCTTCATGATTGAGCAGGTTCATCCCCGCGACCTCGCCACCTGGCTGCAAGCCGCCAGGGCACACGGTGATCCCCTGGTGCTGGATGTGCGCGAACCCTGGGAATGGCAGACCGCCAGCATCCACGCCGACGGCTTTGAGTTGCTGACGCTGCCGATGCGCGCCGTGCCGGTGCGTATCTCCGAACTGGACGCCGGCCGCCCTGTCGCCTGTCTGTGCCACCACGGTGGGCGCAGCATGCAGGTGGCCTCTTTTCTGAAGCAGCACGGTTTCAGCCACGTTGCCAATATTGCGGGCGGGATTGACGCCTGGTCACGGGAAAAAGATCCGTCTGTCCCGCGCTACTGACCAGCCATCCGCCCCTGCCCGACGCCGATTACTCCGGAGATGCCATGAACCTGCCACGCCCCCTGCCCCTCACGCTTGCCCTGGTGGCCCTTTTTGTGGGGTCAGCCCAGGCCCAGAGCCTGGTAGAGCTGTACGCGTTGGCCCGCAGCTACGATGCACCCTACCAGTCAGCCAAGGCGCAATACGACGCCAATCTGGCCAGGGCGGAGCAGGCACGTGCCGGCCTGCTGCCCACCGTCGGCCTCACGGCAGGCCTCTCACGCTCGCAGTTTGACAACACGACGGGGAGTGTCGCCACCAACCGCGGGTATGGCACGCAGAACGCCGCAGTGAGCGCATCACAGCCGCTGTACCGTCCGGCCAACACGGCGACCTATGCCCAGGGGCTCAAGCAGGCTGAAGTGGCGCAGGCCCAGTTGACGGCCGCCGAGCAGGATCTGATCGTGCGCGTCAGCCAGGCGTACTTTGACGTCCTGGCTGCACAGGACAGCCTGACCTTCGTCAGGGCGCAAAAAGCCGCTGTGGCCGAACAACTTGCCGCAGCCAAGCGCAATTTCGAGGTCGGCACCTCCACCATCACCGACAGCCGCGAAGCCCAGGCCCGTTACGACCTGGTGCTGGCCCAGGAGATTGCGGCCGAAAACGACCTGCGCGTGAAAATGCTGGCGCTGGACCAGCAGGTCGGCAAGAGCAATACGCACCCCAACCCCCTGGCCGCCCCGGTCGCCCTGCCGGCACTGCCGCAGCAGGACGTCACGACCTGGGTGCAACAGTCCGCAGACAACCACCCGGGCATCCGGCAAAGCCGCCTGGCGCTGGATATTGCGCGACTGGAAACCCAAAAGGCCGAGGCCGGCCACAAGCCGACGCTGGACCTGACCGCCAGCCTGGGGCTCACGCGCAATCCGGACGGCAGCACCACCACGGGACTGGCTTCGCGCACCACCAGCAGCGCCGTGGGGCTTGCCTTCAACCTGCCGCTGTTTGCCGGCTACGCCATCCAGAACCGGATCAGGGAAACCCTGTCACTGGAAGACAAGGCCCGCGCAGACCTCGACGCCACCCAGCGTACTGTGGCGCAGGGCACGCGCAGTGCCTTCTTTGGTGTGCAATCGGGCATGGGCCAGGTCAAGGCACTGGAAGCCGCGGAAGCGTCCAGCCAGAGCGCGCTGGATGCCAACAAGCTCGGCTACCAGGTGGGCGTGCGCATCAACATCGATGTGCTGAACTCGCAAAGCCAGCTGTTCCAGACCAAGCGCGACCTGGCGCAGGCGCGCTACAACGTGCTGCTGGGCGGACTGAAGCTGCGGCAGGCCAGCGGCGTGCTCAAGGCTGAAGACCTGCAGGGCGTGAACGCACTGCTGGTGAAATAGGCCGGGAGCAAGGCCTCAAGGCCCCCTCCGAAAACCACGGCCGGGCCTGTCACGGCTTTTTTGTGCCCGGCAGGCACGCCCCCTCATCCGTCCGGCAGCCCCAGCAGTGCGAGCACGGCTTCGGCTGTGCGGGCTGCTGCGCCACGGTGGGCTGCGGCAAAGGCCTCTGCGGCAGAGGCCTGGGCCTGCTGCCGTGCTGGATCGGCCGCCAGCGCCAGCGCAGCACGCACGCCGGCACCTAGGTCCGCCACCGCCTGTGCCGCGCCACCGGCCCGGGCCAGTTCCGCCGCTTCCGCAAAATTGAAGGTGTGTGGCCCCATCACCACCGGGCAGCCGCAGGCTGCGGCCTCGATCAGGTTCTGGCCACCCAGCGGGGCAAAGCTGCCTCCCAGCAACGCGACATCGCTCAGACCGTAATACAGCGGCATCTCGCCCAGCGAGTCGCCCAGCCAGATGGTGGGGCGGCCGGAAGTGCCCACCGGCAGCGCATCCCCCCAACCACTGCGGCGTGACACGGCAAAGCCCTGCTGTTCAATCAGCGCCGCCACGGCGTCAAAACGCTGCGGATGACGGGGAACGATCAGCCACTGGACACTGGCAGGCGATCCAATTTCATTAAAATCAATAGCAGACTGTGACCATTTCATGCTGGGTAGAGCCGCTATTTCCTTTAAAAATTGAATCTCCTCGCCTTCGCGGCTGCTGGCGAACAGAAGCACCGGACGTCCGAGGGCACTGCGCCACACGCGCCCCTTCTCCAGCTGCGCCGCATCGGGCGTGGCGTCGAACTTGAGGTTGCCGAACACGCCCTGCACGGGCGCACCCAGCGCGCGCAAGTGCAGGGCATCGGCTTCGGTCTGTGCCCAGACCGCCGATAACGCCCGGTAGGCCGGACGCGCCAGCCAGGCCATGCGCAGCGTCTTCTCGAACGAACGTGCGTTCAGCCGGGCATTGACCAGCGCCAGCGGCACGCCGCGGGCGGCACAGGCGGCGGTGAGGTTCGGCCAGACTTCGGTTTCCATCAGGAGGCCGGCGCGCGGCTGGAAGTGATCAAGGAAGCGGCCGACCGCCGCAGGCCTGTCCCACGGCAGCCAGACCTGCACATCGCCGGGGCGTAACAGCCGTTCACCTTCGGCGCGGCCGGTGGCGGTGCCGTGGGTCAGCAGCAGGCGCAGTCCGGGCATGCGGTCCCGAAGGCGCTCCAGCAGGATCGCGGCAGCCCGGGTCTCGCCGAGCGAGACGGCATGCAGCCAGAGACGCCCCTGGTCGGGTGGCACCGTGTAGTGCCCAAAGCGCTCCTCCAGCGCCACGGCGTAACCCGGCTCGACGCGCGCGCGGCGTGCGAGCTTGCGGCGCAGCAACGGCTGCGCCAGCCAGGTGACGGCGGCGTACAGGGTGCGGACGACACCCATCAGACCCACTCAGCCGGCCGTGCCGTCCCTGAACGCATCACCAGGAAAATGCAGGCACTGGCGTCGAAACCATGCCGCGCGACGCCATGCCATCCTGAAAAACGCATCGCTGCCAGCGCTCAGTGCACTGCGGCCTCAATCGCCGCGTCAGGCTTGACACTGCGCAGCAGGGCCAGCATGTCGGCCTCGATGCGGTGCAGCGCCTCGGGCGTGTGGCCCTCAAAGCGCAGCACCAGCACCGGCGTGGTGTTGGATCCGCGCACCAGCCCGAAGCCGTCCGGCCAGTCCACACGCAGGCCGTCGATGGTGTTGATGTGCGCCAGCGCCGGGTCGCGCCCCTGCGCGCTGGCCGCCGCAGCCAGCGTGGCGACCGCCACCTTCTGCAACGCGTCCGTCACGCGATGGGGTTCGCCCTCCGCGCATTTCACATTGAGTTCAGGTGTGGAAAAACTGGTGGGCAGGGCATTGAGCACGGCGTTGGCGTCCGGGCTGCGGCTGACGATCTCCAGCAGGCGGCAGCCGGCGTAGGTGCCGTCGTCGAAGCCGTACCAGCGCTCCTTGAAGAAGATGTGGCCGCTCATCTCGCCACCCAGCGGCGAACCGATTTCCTTCATCTTGGCCTTGATCAGCGAATGGCCGGTCTTGTACATCAGCGGCTTGCCGCCGGCTGCCACGATGGCCGGGGCCAGCCGTTGCGAGCATTTCACGTCGAACAGGATGGTGCCGCCCGGCACGCGCGACAGCACGTCCTGCGCAAACAGCATCATCTGGCGATCCGGGTAGATGTTGTGACCATCGCGCGTGACAATGCCCAGGCGGTCGCCGTCACCATCGAAGGCCAGGCCCAGTTCGGCATCGCCAGCCCGCAAGGCCGCCATCAAGTCGCGCAGGTTTTCGGGCTTGCTGGGATCGGGATGGTGATTGGGGAAGTTGCCGTCGACCGCGCTGAAGAGTTCGGTCACTTCGCAGCCGATGGCGCGCAGGATCGCCGGGGCAGACGCGCCGGCCACACCATTGCCCGAGTCGACCACAATCTTCATCGGGCGTGCCAGTTGGATGTCGCCCACGATGCGTGCGGTGTACGCTGGCAGCACATCGGCCTGGCGGATCCGGCCGCCGGAGCGCAGTTCCCAGCTCTCGGCTTCCATCATGCGGCGCAGGGCCTGAATCTCGTCACCATAGATGGCGCGACCGGCCAGCACCATCTTGAAGCCGTTGTGGTCTTTCGGGTTGTGGCTGCCGGTCACCTGGATGCCGCTGGCGCACAGGGTGTTCGCGGCAAAGTACAGCATGGGCGTGGTGA
>ERZ1034365.1138-NODE-1138-length-13943-cov-5.137386_pt1 | contig 13943 bp, 11 predicted proteins | sample MGYA00520615_ERZ1034365 | MGnify/ENA primary metagenome ERZ1034365 (study PRJEB33736, sample SAMEA104284505) | Azolla filiculoides | biome: Urban; feature: Water surface; material: Ditch water | place: Netherlands | collected 2015-10-28 | depth 0-0.1 m ... | reverse complement strand
GTGGCCACGATCACCAACGGCACCGGCTACAGCCTCGGCACGGCCAGCGCCACGGGCACGATCGTGGACGACGACATGCCGGTGGCCAGCGTGGGCGTGAGCCCGGCGACGGTCAACGAAGACGGGGCGATCAACCTGGTCTACCAGGTCACGCTGGACCGTGCGCCGGTGGTGGACACGGTGGTCAACCTGAGCTGGAGCGGCACGGCCACGGCGGGCAGCGACTTCAGCGGTGCGCAGCCGGCGACGATCACGGTGCTGGCGGGGCAGACCACGGGCAGCACGACGGTGACGATCGACCCGACGGCCGACAGCGTGGACGAGTTCGACGAGACCGTGGTGGCCACGATCACCAACGGCACCGGCTACAGCCTCGGCACGGCCAGCGCCACGGGCACGATCGTGGACGACGACATCATCCCGCTTGTAGAGGATGCCCAATCCTGGGTCTCCGAAGAGGGCTTGCCCGGAGGTATTCCGGATACTGCTGGTGCCATCCCCGGCAGCGACCTGACCAATCTCTCCACGGTCCCAGGCAGCTTGTCCATTACCCGCAACGGTTCGGCACCTCTGACGATCGAACTGATCAATCCTCCCGGTTTGTCGCTTGTGGGTGCAGCTAACCTATCCTGGGCTTACGATGGCACCAATAAGGCAGTGTTGATTGGCTCAGACGCTGGTGGGGAAGTCCTCAAGGTGACTCTCAATGGCGGATCGGTCGATATAGCCAGCCCCGGGGCAACTGTCGCTTACTCCGTACAGTTGTCGAGGCCCATCCTGCACTCGATGGCGGGTGCAGGGACGGCCGGCGAGGGTGTTGCCAGTTTGAATCTGCAGGTGAGAGTCTCTGACGGAGTCAACACCCCTGACACCGGTACGATTGCCATCGAGATTGAAGATGACAGTCCGCTCGCCAATCCCGATGCGGACAGCCTGTTCTCCAGTCTCTTGGTAGCTGAAACGGGCAATGTGATCACCGGTGTAGGGACTGCAGGCTCGGGGGCTGACTTGCCGGGGGCGGACGGTGGCGCGACGGTCTCTGGCATGGTGGCGGGTATCGGGCCCGTTACTGCAGGTGTCGGTGTGGGGGCAGGGATCAACGGGTCCTATGGCCAGTTGACCATGGCTGCGGATGGCGGCTACAGCTACCGGCTGTATACCTCGGGTGCGACGGTGGCCGAGCTGTTGGCGCTCGATGTCGGCGAGAGTCGTACCGATAGCTTCAGCTACATGATCAAGGATGCCGACAACGACACCAGCACCACGACCCTGACGCTCACGATCAACGCGGTCAACGATTTGCCCACAGTCACCAAGGCCAACGACAACGCCGATCCGACCAATCCCAGCACCAGTAATGATCTGGTCTATGAATCGCACTTGTCAGTCGGGACGAATCCGTCGGCACCTGTGACCGATTTGCAGGGTCGGCCACTGGACCGTTATGCTTCCGGCAGCCTCACGCTCCAGGACCACGATGGACTCGATGACCTTCGGGAGGTGAGATTCCAGACCATGGTGAGCGGTGTCTTGCAGACGCATGTCTTCACGGATGCGCAGATCGAGGCGATCGTGCCGGGCACGCCTGCGACTCACCAGAGTTTTGCGACGCAAAACGGTACGGTGACGCTGACTGCCTACAACGCGACCACGGGTGCGATCACCTACCGCTTTGAGTTGACCAGCCCGGCAACGGACATTCAAGGGACTCCTGATCCGATCGAAAGCAATCAGTTCACCGTGGCGACCAAGGACGAGACAGCGAGCTATTGGCCATCGCCTGCAGTGCAGGTGACGATAGAGATCGTTGACGATGTGCCGCAGGCCGAGCGCGACCTCGCGGTGGCTGTTCCCACCCTGGTCCTGGACGAGTCGACGACGACGATAATGCCTTCGATTGGCGGCTATGCCGACGGTCATGACACCGATTCCTTCAACTTCCAGAGCAATTTCAAGCCGGTCATCTACGGTGCTGATGGCCCCGCTAGTGCCGGTAGCGTCGTGTATGAACTGCAGCTCAACGGTAGCAACGTGGAGTCGGACCTTTTCGCGCTGGACGCAGCGATTCCGGGTGGCAAGGGGCAGCAGATCCTGCTGACCCAGAGCGGTAATGTCATCTATGGTCAGGCCTATGGCCAGACTTATTTCGAAATCGCCGTGGTTGCCACCGGAGCCGAGGCGGGCAAGGTCACGTTCACGCTGAAAAGCAATGACTTCAATATCTGGCATAAGGACGGCGGCAACCCGGACGATCCGGCGCTCCTGAGGCTGGCCAATCCGAGTGATCTGCGCATCCTGCAGAGGGTCACTGATGGTGACGGTGATGATGCGCGCGCCGCGATCAATCTCGGCAGCGGAGTCTTCAGCATCCAGGACGATGGGCCGGTGGCCAATCCCTACATCAGTGGCGAGGCAGTCGATCCGACCGGATATCTGTCGCGGGCCAACGGCAGCGGGTTCGGGACCGATAACGGCCATGTTGACTCGATTACCCTGGAGGGGACTACCTATGCCTGGGACACCGATACGGACAGCATCGCTATCACAGGGGCGAGCCCCCTCCTGTATAGCTTCGATGGCAGCACGAAGCTCTTGGAGGTGGGACTGGCTGCCGGGGGGCTGTTCGTGATCAACATGGAGGATGGCCGCTACTACTTGCCATCCAAGCCCACTGCCGATATCCACCTTGCAGTCGGCTACACGCTGGTCGACAACGATGGCGATCGTGCCAGCTCGATATTGTCGATCAATTTGGAGATTGAGCAAATTGATCTCGTCTCCGGAGGCCACACCCTCACGGGTACCAACGGTAACGATGTCTTGCTTGGCGAGGACGGCAACGACATCCTGCTGACTCTTGACGGCAATGACTTGCTGATTGGCGGCAAGGACTCCGACACCATGACCGGAGGTAGCGGGGCGGATATCTTTGTCTGGCACCACAACGACCATGGTACTGGAGGCTCAGTGGACACCATTACCGATTTCGGCGCCGGATTGGACAAGCTGGACCTGCGTGACCTGTTGCAGGGCGAGCATGCGGGCACTAGCGGCAGCCTGGAGCAGTATCTGCACTTCCGCACCCAGGGTGCAGGTGATATCGACGCAGTGATCGACGTCACGGTCAATGGAGGCAACCCGGGCGGGTTGAATCCAGCTGATTTATCCATCGTTTTGGAAGGTGTCACGCTGGCAGGTATCGACGACGTGAGCAAGATCGCGAACCTGTTGACCGCCAACAAGCTGGTCGTGGATTACTGATCGCTTCCTCAATCGTTCGGTTCCGCGTTGTCCGGGTCGGGATTGAGCCTGGTTCCTATGAGGGCCACCAAGAGAGTGTCTCATCGACATCAGATTCGGGTGACTCGCGAAGAGACTCAATGGATATAGTGAATCAAATGTGTAAGTGTGTAACCGCGTTCATGCGCTCACGGGCGAGCAGAACTGAAAGGGTGGGAGAATGAAAAAAAGTGCGAAAATGAATGCCATTATTGCTGGAGCGATTCTGGTTATGACAGACGGGGTGGCATTGGCTCAGACCTTGCCTGCCCCGCTGGTCAGGGCGGCGCAGAAAGCGGTCGTCACCAACCCCGAGGTGCAGGCGCGCTGGCGCGAATACTCCGGTGCCGTCGCGGACGGCGACGCCGCAACGGCGGGCTACAAGCCCCAGGTCGATCTGACGCTGGGCGTCGGCCGCGAGTGGAAGGACTACCCGGGCGCTACGCCTACGGGCAGCCAGACCGAGTACACCCGTACCGGTGGCTCGATCACCCTGACCCAGATGCTGTTCGACGGCATGTTCACGCGCAACGAGGTCAGGCGCCTGGGCTATGCCAAGCTGGTGCGTTACTACGAACTGCTTGAGGCCTCCGAAAATACCAGCCTGGAGGCCGTCAAGGCCTACGCCGATGTGGCTCGGCGCAGCGAGCTGGTTGAGGAAGCGCGCGCCAACCTCCTTGAGCACAAGCTCACCTATGTCAAGCTGGAAGACCGGGTCCGTGCCGGCAGGGACACCCGGGTCGACCTCTCCCAGGCCTATGGGCGGCTGGCACTGGCCGAGTCCAATCTGCTGACTGAAGTCTCCAACCTGCACGATGTGAGCGCACGCTACCTGCGCATCATGGGCGAGAAGCCGCCGGTCAGGATCTCCGCCCTGTCCGACGGTCTCAAGCTCCAGGGCATTCCGGCCAGCGTCACCGAGGCGATGCGGATCGGACTGCCCAACAGTCCGACCATCAACGCTGCCTACGAGAACGTGCGTTCGAGCCAGTCCAGCATCGAGACGCGCAAGGCTGCCTACTGGCCCCGGGTCGACTTCCGCATCCGTGATAGCTGGGGGCGCAATGTCGATGGCGTCGATGGCAGCCGGCGTGACCAGGTGGCCGAGGTGGTGCTCAACTACAACCTGTACCGCGGCGGCTACGACAAGGCACGTGAAAGGCAGGCAGTCGAATACCGTTTCCAGGCGCGTGACCTGCAGGAAAAGGCCTGTCGTGATGTGCGCCAGACGCTGACAATTGCCTTCCAGGATGTGGTCAAGATCAACGAGCAGCTCGGTTACCTGCAGACGCATCAGCTGTCGACTGAAAAGGTGATGCAGGGCTACCGTGAGCAGTTCTATGCCAATAAGGACCGCACCTTGTTGGATCTGCTCGATACTCAGAACGAGCTGTTTGAGGCCAATCGTGCCTATATCAACGCTCGTTACGACCAGGTCATCGCTCAGGCCCGCACCTTGGCCAGTATGGGCAAGCTGACGGCTGCACTCGGTGTCGCGCGTCCCGACCAGCCCGGTCTAAAGGATGTCGGCCAGGATCGCGAGCCCTTGCTGCCACCCGAGGAGCTTTGTCCTTTCGATGCGCCCGAGATCATTCAGGTGGAAAAATCAATCACGCCACCGCGCCCCGAACCTGTGACAAGGCCGGTTCCGATCTCCAAAACGGTGCCGACCCATGTGACCTTTCTGGCGGATGCGCTGTTCGATTTCGACCGGTCCGCTCTTAAGCCGGCAGGCAAGACGCAGCTTGACAATCTGATCGGCCAGATCAAGGGCATAGATGTCGAGGTGGTTATCGTGATCGGTCATGCCGACTCGATAGGCACTGACGCCTACAACCAGAAGTTGTCTGAGCGGCGCGCCAATGCCGTCAAGACCTACCTCGTCAGCCAGGGAGTACCTTCGGGCCGGGTACGCGCCGAGGGACGCGGCGAATCCGAACCGGTCGCCAGCAATCAAACGGCTGAGGGCCGTTCCAAGAACCGCCGCGTTGAGGTGACGATCGTTCCGATCGATTTCCAGTCTCAGCCTGGCGTGCTGCAGCCCAATCTCGGTAGTGCAGGCAAGCGCCGCCAGTAGTAGCGCGCGCCAGCAGCGGGTGCGGCTGCAGTCGCCGTCAGACGCCCGCTGCGTGCGCCTGCTGGTCGGCGTGGTAGCTCGAGCGCACCATGGCGCCGACGGCGGCGTGCGAGAAGCCCATTTCGTAGGCCTTCTGTTCGAACATCTTGAAGATGTCGGGGTGCACATAGCGGCGCACCGGCAGATGGTGGCCGCTCGGTGCCAGGTACTGGCCGATCGTCAGCATGTCGATGTCGTGCGCGCGCATGTCGCGCATGACATCGAGGATTTCCTCGTCGGTCTCGCCCAGGCCGACCATCAGGCCGCTCTTGGTCGGGATGTTCGGGAAGCGGGCCTTGAAGTCCTTGAGCAGCTTGAGCGAATGCGCATAGTCGGCACCCGGGCGGGCTTCCTTGTACAGGCGCGGCACCGTTTCCATGTTGTGGTTCATGACGTCCGGCAGGCCTTCGGCCAGCACGTCGAGCGCCTTGTCCAGACGGCCGCGGAAGTCGGGCACCAGCACCTCGATCTGGGTCTTGGGCGAGAGTTCGCGCGTCTTCTGGATGCAGGACACATAGTGACCGGCACCGCCGTCGCGCAGGTCGTCACGGTCGACGCTGGTGATCACCACATAGTTGAGCTTGAGCGCGGCGATGGTCTTGGCCAGGTTCTCGGGCTCGTTGACATCAAGCGGGTCCGGGCGGCCGTGGCCGACGTCGCAGAACGGGCAGCGCCGCGTGCACTTGTCGCCCATGATCATGAAGGTCGCGGTGCCCTTGCCGAAGCATTCACCGATGTTGGGGCAGGAGGCTTCCTCGCACACCGTCACCAGCTTGTTGGCGCGCAGCGTGTCCTTGATCTCGTAGAAGCGGGTGGTCGGCGAACCGGCCTTGACGCGGATCCAGTCGGGCTTCTTGAGCGTTTCGGCCGGCACGATCTTGATCGGGATCCGTGCGGTCTTGGCGTGGCTCTTTTGCTTGGCGCTGGCGTTGTAGTTGGCGGCGTCTTCGGCCTGGTGGACGACGGGATGGCTCGACATCTGGATTTTCCGGCTAGTGGGGTGATTGCCTGTCAGGCGGACAGCAGGGCGCCAAGCTTCTGGCCCAGCAGCTCGGCCACGTCCTCGGGCGCAGCTTGGACCCCGATTGTATGGAGATCGACGGTTTTGAGCCCGGCGTAGCCGCAGGGGTTGATGCGCTCGTAGGGTTCCAGGTCCATCGCGACGTTGAGCGCCAGGCCGTGGTAGGTGCAATGGCGATGCACCTTGATGCCCAGCGCGCTGATCTTGCCCAGGCCGCGGAAGGGATCGCCGCCCGGTGCCGGACCGGTCAGCGCCGCGTGCGAGAACGGGTCTTCGAGCCGGACGTAGATGCCCGGTGCGCTGGCGACCCGGTGACCGGTCACGTTCCAGTGCGCGAGCGTGCGGATCACGGCCTCCTCGAGCCGGTAGACATATTCCTTGACGTAGTAGCCAGCGCGCTGCAGGTCGATCAGGGGGTAGGCCATGACCTGTCCCGGGCCATGGTAGGTGACCTGGCCGCCGCGGTTGGTCTGGACCACCGGGATGTCACCGGCCGCCAGCACATGCTCGGCCTTGCCGGCCAAGCCCTGGGTGAAGACCGGCGGGTGCTCGCAGAGCCAGAGCTGGTCCGGGCTGCCAGGCCCGCGCTCGGCGCTGAACTGTTGCATGGCCGCGACAGTGACCAGGTAGTCGACCCGGCCCAGCCGGCTGATTTCGAGTACCGACATGCTTACAGAACGATTTTGACCATCGGGTGGGTGGTCAAGGTGCGATAGAGTTCGTCGAGTTGTTCACGGCTGGTGACATAGACGTTGATCGTCAGCCCCAGGTAGTTGCCGCTGCGGCTCGGACGGTGTTCCACCGTCGTGGCGTCGAAGCTGGGGTCGAACTGGGTCGCCACATGTGCGATGGCAGCGGTGAAGCCCTCTACCTGGGCGCCCATGACCTTGATCGGGAAATGGCAGGGGTATTCGATCAGGGATTGTTCCGGCGGAATGTCGCGGTTGATGTCCATGGCTGTCACGTATTCGTAAGGTAGGATAGGTAAAAAGCGGATTATCCCAAGCCTGCATGGCGCTTGCCAGGCAGGAACGCCGCGGGTTGACGCCTCGCTGTCATGGAGGTACAAAATACTTGACGCAGACTTAGGGTTGCTACGTATAATGAGAGGCTTTGCGGGGTACGGGCTAGTCCTGGCTTGCGCGGGGAACGCGTAATGAAGAACGAGCCGGAAACCCGCAGCGTCGCATGCGATGATGGAGCAGATGGGGCGCCTGAGCCAGAATTCAAGCGCCTGAGTGCCGATGAGGCAGCCGAGTGGCGCAGTCGTCAGCCGCGCGAGTCGGTCTGGAATCTGGTCCTCTGGCAGTTGCTGCTCGGCGTGCTGTTGGTGCCGCTGGCGTGGTTGTTGACGCGCCAGATAGAGGTGGCTAGATCGGCAGCCTATGGTGTCTTGTGCATCTTGCTGCCGACGGCTTTGATGGCTTACGGCCTGACCTCGAGCGGGCTGGCTAGGCTGACGCAGCGGCTGTTTCCCGGAGTCTCCGGGCTGTCGCTGGCAGGATTGTTCTTTTGGGAAGGGGTCAAGGTGCTGTTGGCGCTCGCCATGATGTGGCTGGCGCCCAGGCTGGTCCCCGGACTGAGCTGGTTGGCCCTGGTGGCTGGACTGGTGGTGGCGCTCAAGGCGTATTGGCTGGAACTCTGGATGCGTTCCCGTCGAGCGTCTCGTGCGTCGAAAATTTTGTGACTATTAATGGCTGAATCGAACATGGCGATTGAAGGCGTGGGCCCGACCCCGGGCGAATACATCAAGCACCACCTGACTCATCTGACCAATACCGGTCACAAGCAGGCCAGCATTGTCGACTTTTCGGTCGTTAACCTGGATTCGATCGTCGTCGCGTCGATCCTGGGCCTGCTGTCGGTGTTCGTGCTCTGGCTGGCTGCGCGCAAGGCGACTGCTGGCGTGCCGGGCCGTTTCCAGGCTGCCGTCGAGATGCTGGTCGAGATGGTCGAAGGTCAGGCCAAGGGCGTGATCCACAACGCGCAGAGCCGCAAGCTGGTGGCGCCGTTCGCGCTGACCGTGTTCGTGTGGATCTTCATGATGAACTTCATGGACATGCTGCCGCTGGACCTGCTGCCGATGCTGTGGGGCAAGTATTACGAGGCCGCCGGCCACGACGCTGCCCACGCCTATCTGCGCGTCGTGCCGACCGCCGACCTGTCGACCACGCTGGGCCTGTCGACCTCGGTGCTGCTGCTGTGCCTGTTCTACAACGTCAAGATCAAGGGTTTGGGCGGTTGGGCGCATGAACTGGTGTGCGCACCGTTCGGCACCAGCAAGAACCCGGTGTGGGCCGTGCTGCTGGGCGTGGTCAACTTCCTGATGCAAATGATCGAATTCGTCGCGAAAACTGTTTCGCACGGCATGCGGTTGTTTGGCAACATGTTCGCGGGTGAGCTGGTGTTCATGCTGATTGCGCTGCTTGGCGGTTACGCTGCCATGTCGCTCAGCGGTGGCCTGCTTTTCCTCGGGCACCTGGTCGCCGGCACGGTGTGGACCCTGTTCCACATCCTGGTCATCACCTTGCAGGCGTTCATCTTCATGATGCTGGCTCTGATCTATCTGGGTCAAGCACATGATGCGCACTGAGTTCGCCTAACCGCGCAACCGTGTTTCTTTTTTCTCTGTAACTCAACCTTCCTCTCAACCTAAAGGAATCATCATGGAAAACATTCTGGGTCTCGTCGCTCTGGCTTGCGGCATCATCGTTGGTCTGGGTGCTATCGGCGCTTCTATCGGTATCGCCCTGATGGGTGGCAAGTTCCTCGAGTCCTCGGCTCGCCAGCCGGAACTGATGAATGACCTGCAGACCAAGATGTTCATTCTGGCCGGTCTGATCGACGCTGCCTTCCTGATCGGCGTCGCTATCGCCCTGCTGTTCGCCTTCGCGAACCCCTTCGTCCTGGCCTGATAGTTTTGCTGTGAGGAAGGGTGCGCTCTGGCCAAGGTCGGAGCGCACGTCCGCAGCAAATGCGTTTCAACTCTTGATAACACACAGAAAGGCGTTGCGATGAACATCAATGCAACCCTCTTTGCGCAAGCCATAGTCTTTGCGATTCTGGTGTGGTTCACGATGCAGTTCGTGTGGCCACCGATCGCCAAAGCCCTGGATGAGCGTGCGCAGAAGATTTCCGAAGGTCTGGCGGCATCCGAAAAAGCCAAGACTGAGCTGGCCGTGGCCAACAAGCGTGTCGAGGCAGAGTTGAGCAAGTCGCGCAACGAATCCGCCACCCGCCTCGCCGACGCCGAGCAACGCGCTCAGGCCACGATCGACGAAGCCAAGGCACGTGCCAATGACGAAGCCGCCAAGATCATTGCCGCTGCCAAGGCCGATGCCGAGCAGCAGGTGGTCAAGGCCCGCGAAGTCCTGCGCGAGCAGGTCGCCAGCCTGGCCGTCAAGGGCGCAGAGCAGATTCTGCAGCGCGAAGTCAACGCCGGCGTGCATGCCGAGCTGTTGAGCCGCCTGAAGACCGAACTTTGACCAGCGCATAAAGGTTGACCATGGCTGAACTTGCCACCATTGCCCGCCCCTACGCTGAAGCGCTGTTCAAGGCCGCCAAGGCCGACGCCGTTGCCGCCGCGCAGTGGGTCGAAGAGCTGGCTGCCATTGCTGGCAACGAGCAGCTGCTGCAATTTGCCGATAACCCCAAGGTCAGCGCCCAGCAGGTGTTCGACGTCGTTGCGGGTGTCTGCGAGCAGAAGCAGGCTCTGCCCGAGATCGGCCGCAATTTCCTGCTGACCGTGATCGATAACGGCCGCGTAGCCGTGTTGCCCGAGATTGCCCGCCAGTTCCGCGCCCTCGTGAATGCGCAACTGGGCGCTTCGGATGCCGTGGTGTACAGCGCCTATGACATCGACAGCGCGGCCTTGGCCGATCTGGCCGGCGTCCTTGAAAAGCGTTTCGCCCGCAAGCTCAACCTGCAGCTCGTGCTGCAACCCGAGCTCATCGGCGGTGTTCGCGTGGTCGTGGGTGATGAGGTGCTGGACCTGACGGTCAAAGCCCGCCTGGAACAAATGAAAGTGGCCCTGACGGCGTGAGCCGCGGTGTGTCCCGAAGCGCAAACCTATACGAAAGAAGGAAAGAGTCATGCAACTCAATCCCGCAGAAATTTCTGAACTGATCAAGTCCCGCATCGAAGGCTTGGCCCCCGCTGCCGACGTGCGCAATCAGGGTACCGTGGTGTCCGTGACTGACGGTATCGTCCGCGTCCACGGCCTGTCCGACGTCATGCAGGGCGAGATGCTTGAGTTCCCGGTCACCCCGGACGGTCAGCAGACCTTCGGCCTGGCGCTGAACCTCGAGCGTGACTCCGTCGGCGCCGTGATCCTCGGCGAGTACGAGCATATCTCCGAAGGCGACACCGTCAAGTGCACCGGTCGCATCCTGGAAGTGCCGGTCGGCCCCGAGCTGATTGGCCGCGTGGTCAATGCGCTGGGCGCCCCGATCGACGGCAAGGGCCCGATCAACGCCAAGATGACCGACGTGATCGAGAAGGTCGCCCCGGGCGTGATCGCCCGTCAGTCCGTCGACCAGCCGCTGCAGACCGGCCTGAAGTCGATCGACTCGATGGTTCCGGTTGGCCGTGGCCCGCGCGAACTGATCATCGGTGACCGTCAGACCGGCAAGACCGCCGTCGCGATCGATGCCATCATCAACCAGAAGGGTCAGGGCGTCACCTGTATCTACGTCGCGATCGGCCAGAAGGCTTCCTCGATCAAGAACGTGGTGCGTGCGCTCGAGCAGGCTGGCGCGATGGAGTACACCATCGTCGTCGCCGCTTCGGCTTCCGAATCCGCCGCGATGCAGTACCTGTCGGCCTACGCCGGCTGCACCATGGGCGAGTACTTCCGCGATCGCGGCGAAGACGCGCTGATCGTGTATGACGACCTGTCCAAGCAGGCCGTGGCCTACCGTCAAGTCTCGCTGCTGCTGCGCCGCCCGCCGGGCCGCGAAGCCTACCCGGGCGACGTGTTCTATCTCCACAGCCGTCTGCTCGAGCGTGCCGCTCGCGTCAACGCCGACTACGTCGAAGCCTTCACCAAGGGCGCTGTCAAGGGCAAGACCGGTTCGCTGACCGCACTGCCGATCATCGAAACGCAAGCTGGCGACGTGTCGGCCTTCGTTCCGACCAACGTGATCTCGATCACCGACGGCCAGATCTTCCTGGAAACCAGCCTGTTCAACGCCGGCATCCGTCCCGCGATCAACGCCGGTATCTCGGTGTCGCGCGTCGGTGGTGCAGCACAGACCAAGCTGGTCAAGGGCCTGTCCGGCGGTATCCGTACCGCCCTGGCGCAGTACCGTGAACTGGCTGCCTTCGCGCAGTTCGCTTCCGACTTGGACGAAGCCACCCGCAAGCAGCTCGACCGCGGTGCCCGCGTGACCGAACTGCTCAAGCAGGCCCAGTACGCTCCGCTGTCGATCAGCCTGATGGGCGCGACCCTGTTCGCCGTCAACAAGGGCTACATGGACGACATCACTGTCAACCAGGTCCTGCCTTTCGAAGCAGGCCTGCACGCCCACCTGAAGCACAAGCACGCTGCCCTGCTGTCCAAGCTGGAAGCTGCCAAGGCCATGGACAAGGACGCCGAAGCTGAACTGAACTCTGCCGTCGCCGAGTTCAAGAAGACCGGCACTTACTGAGCGGCGCTGCAAGCGTTCGTTTAAGGAGCATCAATGGCAGCAGGCAAGGAAATACGCGGCAAGATCAAATCGGTGGAAAACACCAAGAAGATCACCAAAGCCATGGAAATGGTCGCCGCCTCCAAAATGCGCAAGGCGCAGGACCGCATGCGCCAGGCTCGGCCTTACAGCGAGAAGGTGCGCCAGATCGTCGGTAACCTGAGCCGGGCCAACCCGGAGTACACGCACCCGTTCATGCAGGTCAACGCTGATGCGAAGACCGCTGGCATGGTCGTGGTCACGACTGACAAGGGCCTGTGCGGTGGTATGAATACCAACGTGCTGCGCCTGGTCACGAACCAGTTCAAGGATTTCCAGGCCAAGGGCCAGGCTGCGGAAGCGGTCGCCATTGGCAACAAGGGTCTGGGTTTCCTGAACCGTATCGGTGCCAAGGTCGTCTCGCACGTCACGGGTCTGGGCGATACGCCCCACCTGGAAAAGCTGATCGGCCCGGTCAAGGTGCTGCTCGATGCTTATGCCGAAGGTCGCGTGAGCGCGGTGTACCTGTGCTACACCCGCTTCATCAACACCATGAAGCAGGAAGCTGTGGTGCAGCAGTTGCTGCCCCTGAGCATTTCCGAGCTGCAGCAAGGCGAGCAGGGCCACGACTGGGATTACATCTACGAACCCGATGCCGCCACGGTCATCGACGAATTGCTGGTGCGTTACCTGGAATCCCAGGTCTACCAGGCAGTCGCCGAGAACATGGCATCCGAGCAATCGGCGCGTATGGTGGCCATGAAGGCTGCGACCGACAACGCCGGTAGCGTGATCAACGAGCTCAAGCTGGTCTACAACAAGACCCGCCAGGCCGCGATCACCAAGGAACTGTCGGAAATCGTGGCAGGCGCCGCGGCCGTTTGAGGCCGGGTTCACAGAATCTAGAGAATATTTAAGGTTTCAATCATGGCTCAAGTTCAAGGCAAGATTGTTCAGTGTATCGGCGCCGTGGTGGACGTGGAGTTTCCGCGCAACCAGATGCCGCGCGTCTATGACGCACTGAAGATGGAAGGTTCTGCACTGACCCTGGAAGTGCAACAGCAGCTCGGCGACGGCGTGGTCCGTACCATTGCGCTGGGTTCGTCCGATGGTCTGCGTCGCGGCATGCTGGTGACCAACACCCACGCTCCGATCACCGTTCCGGTTGGCAAGGCCACCCTGGGCCGCATCATGGACGTGCTGGGCAACCCGATCGACGAGCGCGGCGAAGTCTCGCAAGAGCTGACCGCTTCGATCCACCGCAAGGCCCCGGCTTATGACGAGCTGTCGCCCTCGCAGGAACTGCTCGAGACCGGCATCAAGGTGATCGACCTGGTCTGCCCGTTCGCCAAGGGCGGCAAGGTGGGTCTGTTCGGTGGCGCCGGCGTCGGCAAGACCGTGAACATGATGGAGCTCATCAACAACATCGCCAAGGCGCACAGCGGTCTGTCCGTGTTCGCCGGCGTGGGTGAGCGTACCCGTGAAGGTAACGACTTCTATCACGAGATGGCCGATTCGGGCGTCGTGAACCTGGACAACCTGGGCGAGTCCAAGGTTGCCATGGTCTACGGCCAGATGAACGAGCCGCCGGGCAACCGTCTGCGCGTCGCGCTGACCGGCCTGACCATCGCCGAGTCCTTCCGTGACGAAGGCAAGGACGTGCTGTTCTTCGTGGACAACATCTACCGCTACACCCTGGCCGGTACCGAAGTGTCCGCACTGCTGGGCCGCATGCCTTCCGCCGTGGGCTACCAGCCGACGCTGGCCGAGGAAATGGGCCGCCTGCAAGAGCGCATCACCTCGACCAAGGTCGGTTCGATCACCTCGATCCAGGCCGTGTATGTGCCGGCCGACGACTTGA
>ERZ1034365.1134-NODE-1134-length-13966-cov-2.634027_pt1 | contig 13966 bp, 12 predicted proteins | sample MGYA00520615_ERZ1034365 | MGnify/ENA primary metagenome ERZ1034365 (study PRJEB33736, sample SAMEA104284505) | Azolla filiculoides | biome: Urban; feature: Water surface; material: Ditch water | place: Netherlands | collected 2015-10-28 | depth 0-0.1 m ... | reverse complement strand
AGTACGCGGCGGAGATGGTGCGCCAGGTCATCGTGGCGGAATTCAAGGACGAGGCCTACACCCGGGGCATCAGCGTGACGACCACCCTGGTCAACGCCGAGCAGGAGGCCGCCTACGCGGCCTTGCGCCGCAACGTGATGGCTTACGACCAACGCCACGGCTACCGGGGCCCGGAGGGCAGCCTGCTGCTGCCCAGCAGCAGCGAGGAACGCTCGAAGGCCATCGAGGTCAAGCTGGCGCAACATCCGGCCAGCGGCCCGCTGCTGTCGGCGGTGGTGCTGGCCATCACGCCGCAGTCGGTGCAAGCCATGCTGGCCGACGGCACTGTCGTCCACATCCTGCCCGACGGATGGCGCTGGGCCGCCGCCGCCCTGGCCCGCAACGCCAAGCCGGCGCTCCAGCTCAAGCCGGGATCGGTCATCCGCGTCCAGCAGGGGGCGAAAGGGCAATGGAGCATCAGCCAGTTGCCCAATGTGGGCGCGGCCTTCGTGGCCTTGAACCACCAGACGGGCGCCTACCGCGCGCTGGTCGGCGGTTTCGACTTCAGCGCCAGCCCGTTCAACCATGTGACCCAGGCCTGGCGCCAGCCAGGCTCGGCCATGAAACCGTTCATCTACTCCGCCGCGCTGGAAAAAGGTTTCTCGCCAGCCACCCTGGTCAACGATGCGCCGCTGACGCTGACGACCGCCGAAACCGGCGGCGCGCCCTGGTCGCCACAGAACGATGATGGCGTCTACGAAGGCCCGATCAGTCTGCGGCGCGCACTGGCCCAATCCAAGAACGTCGCGGCCGTTCGGCTCCTGCGCGCCATCACGCCGGCCCATGCGTACGATTTCCTGCCGCGCTTCGGCTTCGACGCGAACAAGCAACCCCAGAACTACACGCTGGCGCTGGGCACCGGTTCGGTCACGCCGCTGCAAATGGCCGGGGCCTATTCGGTGCTGGCGAACGGGGGCTTCCAAGTCAAACCCTATCTGATCCAGAAGGTGGTGGATATCCGGGGCAAGTTCCTGTTCGAAGCCAAGCCACCCCTGATCGCACAGGAGAGCGACCGGGTGCTCGAGGCGCGCAACGCCTTCATCACCACCAGCTTGCTGCGCGAGGTGACCCTGACCGGCACGGGCGCTGCAGCGACGAGGCAACTGGGCCGGCAGGACCTGGCCGGCAAGACCGGCACCAGCAGCGAGGCGGTCGACGGATGGTTCGCGGGCTATGGCGGCAACACCACGGCGGTCGCCTGGATGGGCTACGACGAGCCCCGATCGCTGGGCGGACGCGAATTCGGTGCCACGGTGGCCTTGCCGATCTGGATCGATTTCATGCGAGTGGCGCTGTCCGGCAAACCGGTCCTCACGCTGCCGGCACCGGCCGGGGTCAGCTCGGTGCAGGGGGATTGGGTCTATGACGAATTCCAGGATCAGGCTCAGCTGCCCAACCTCGATCCGGACCGGGTCTTGCAGTAGCCCTGGTTGCCAGCCCAGGCGGCAGATCAGCCGGCCAGGGCGCCTAGGCAATCCGTCCATGAGCTGCTAAGGTGCGTCGGACGCCAGCGGTCGCACGGCACAGGGAGCAGCAGATGGCATCGATCCGCCAGGAACATGACGCCTTCGGCGCCATCGCAGTGGAGGCTGAACGCCTCTGGGGCGCACAGACGCAGCGCTCGCTCGAGCATTTCGCGATCTCGACCGAGCGCATGGCACCGGAACTGATCCAGGCGCTGGCCTCGCTCAAGCTGGCCTGTGCAGAGGTAAACGCGGAGCTGGGCTTGCTGCCGCCAGGCAAGGCGCGGGCCATCATGACGGCGGCGCAAGAGGTGCTGGACGGCCGGCATGCGGACGAGTTCCCGCTCTCGGTCTGGCAGACCGGCTCGGGCACCCAGAGCAACATGAACCTCAACGAGGTGCTGGCCAACCGCGGCTCCGAGCTGCTGGGCGGAGCGCGCGGCCGCGAGCGCCTGCTGCACCCCAACGACGAGGTCAACCTGGGCCAGTCCTCCAACGATGTCTTTCCGAGCGCGATCCACCTCGCGGCGGCGCTCGCCATCCAGGCGCGACTGCTGCCGGCGCTAGACGACCTGCAGGCGACCCTGGCCGAGCAGGCACTGGCCTTCGCCGACATCGTCAAGATCGGCCGCACCCATCTGCAGGATGCCACCCCGATCACGCTGGGCCAGGAGTTTTCCGGCTACGCGGCCCAGCTGGGCCAGGCACGCGCGGGGGTGGCCGATGCCATGCAGTGGCTCTACCCGCTGGCCATCGGCGGCACGGCGGTCGGCACCGGACTCAACACCCATGCCGAATTCGGCCAGCGGGTGGCCACCGCGCTGGCCAGCCGCCATGGCCTGCCGTTTTGCAGCGCCGGCAACAAGTTCGCCGCGCTGGCCGCCCACGACGGACTGGTGGCAGTGCATGGCGCGCTCAAGACCCTGGCCGTCGCCTTGATGAAGATCGCCAACGACATCCGCTGGCTGGCCAGCGGGCCGCGCGCCGGCCTGGGCGAGCTGAGCCTGCCGGAAAACGAGCCCGGCAGCTCGATCATGCCCGGCAAGGTCAATCCGACCCAGTGCGAGGCGCTGACCATGCTCTGCGCCCAGGTCATGGGCAATGACGTGGCGCTCGGCATCGGAGCCGCCAGCGGCAATTTCGAGCTCAATGTCTTCAAGCCGCTGATCGCGCACAACCTGCTGCAGAGCATCCGGCTGCTCGGCGACGGCATGGCCAGCTTCGACCGCCATTGCGCGCGCGGCATCTTGCCCAGGCGCGAGCGCATCGCCGAGCACCTGAGCCAATCGCTGATGCTGGTGACCGCACTGGTACCGCATATCGGCTATGACAAGGCGGCCCGGATCGCCAAGCACGCGCACCAGAACGCCAGCTCGCTCAAGCAGGCCGCACTGGCGCTGGGCTACGCCACGCCGGACGAACTCGACCTCTGGTTGCGGCCGGACTCGATGCTGGGCCAGCGCTGAGCGCCAAGCACTCGCCAGCCAAGAGGCCGACTGGCGCCAGATCTCGGTATCGACCATGCCAGTCAGCCCGGCATGACCAGCCGGTGCCAAGAGCCGGCTCAGGGCCGGCGGCTGGTGTATAACCGACGCCTCGCCAGCCAGGCTGGCAATTCATCTTCAACCCGCGCCTGGACGCGCGATACAACGGAAAAGATCAGACATGGGCGCGCAGTGGAAAGCAAAAGGCAAGGCACAGGCAGCCGACGCCAAGGGCAAGCTGTTTGGCAAGCTGGCCAAGGAAATCATGGTGGCGGCGCGCGGCGGTGCCGACCCGGCCGCCAACTCGCGGCTGCGACTGGTGGTCGAGCAGGCACGCAAGGTCTCGATGCCCAAGGACACGCTGGAGCGCGCGATCAAGAAGGGCGCCGGCCTCAGCGGCGAGTCGGTCAGCTTCGAGCGCGTGATCTACGAAGGCTTTGCGCCGCACCGCGTGCCGGTGATGGTCGAATGCCTGACCGACAACGTCAACCGCACCGCGCCCGAAATGCGCGTGCTGTTCCGCAAGGGCCAGCTCGGCACCTCGGGCTCGGTGTCCTGGGATTTCGACCATGTCGGCATGATCGAGGCCGAAGCCACCCCCCCCGGTGCCGACCCCGAGCTGGCCGCGATCGAAGCTGGCGCGCAGGATTTCGAGCCCGGTGACGACGAGGGCGTGACCCTGTTCCTGACCGACCCGACCGATGTCGACCTGGTCAGCCGCGCGCTGCCGGCCCAGGGCTTCACCGTGCTGTCGGCCAAGCTCGGCTACAAGGCCAGGAACCCGGTCAAGCCGGCCGACCTGAGCCCCGAGCAGCAGGAAGAAGTCGAAGCCTTCCTGGCCGCCATCGACGCCAACGACGATGTGCAGGACATGTTCGTCGGCCTGGCTGACTGATAGCGGGCACATCAGCGCCAGCCCCGACATGGGGCCTGCTGCGGCCTGGTTGCAACAGCAAGGCCGCAGCGCTTCAGCCCCGGCTGTAGGCCAGTCCCGACGCCACGCCGCCGAACAGGTCGCCCTCGACCAGGGTCACGCCGGCAAACTCGGCCTGCAAGGCCTGCTGGAACGGCTGCAGCGCCGACGAGCCGCCGGTCAGGTAGATCGCGTCGAGCGCGCCATCGCTCAGGCCGGCGCGCTGCACGCATTCGCGCGCGCAGGCCACGGTGCGCGCCAGCAAGGCGGCCAGATGCTCGCGCATGTCGGCCGCCGCCATCGGCACTGCCAGCCCGGACTCGAGCTCCGACAGATCGATCCGGGTCTCGGGCTCGCCCTGCGAACAACGGATCTTGGCCTGCTCGACCTCGTAGGCCATCCGGTGCCCCAGGCGCTGCTCGAGTACCCGCAGCAAGCGCTCATGCAGGAGCGGATCTGAATAATTGCTGCGCAAGGACTGGGCCTGTGCCATGGCGCGCGGCTGGTAGAGCCAGTTGATCAGATGCCAGGTCGACAGATCGAAGAAGACCCGGCTCGGCACCTCGCGCTGCTGCGGCCCGACATGGCGGAATCCCAGCAGCGGCATCGCCAGCTCCAGGCTCAGCTTCTGGTCGAAATCGGTGCCGCCGATGTGCACGCCAGTGCTGGCCAGCACGTCCTGGCTGCGATCGGCCAGCGCCATGCGCCCCGGCCCCAGGCGCACGACCGAGAAGTCCGAAGTGCCGCCGCCCAGGTCGACCACCAGCACCAGGCTCTCGCGCGTCAGGCGGCGCTCGTAGTCCAGCGCGGCGGCGATCGGCTCGAGCTGGAACGACACCTCGTCAAACCCAACCGAGCGCGCCGCCTGCAGCAGGGACTGCTGGGCCAGGGCATCGCGCTCGGGGTCGTCATCGACGAAATGCACCGGTCGCCCCATCACCACGCGCCGGGGCGCCGCGCCCAGCTGCTGGCTGGCGCGCTCGCGCAACACCCCCAGGAAAGTCGCGACGATGTCGAGAAAGCTGACCGCGCGGTGGTTGATGACGGTGGTCTCGAGCAGCAGCGAACTGCCGAGCAGGCTCTTGAGCGAGCGCATCAGCCGGCCCTCGGTGCCGCCGAGGTAATGCGCCAGCGCGTCGCGGCCGAAATGGGTGCTGCCCTCCTCGGCGTTGTAGAACACGGCGGTCGGCATGGCCAGCGCCTGGCCTTCGAGCGGAATCAGCCGGGCCAGGCCCTGATCGTCGGCCCAGGCCACGGCCGAGTTGGAAGTACCGAAGTCGATGCCGAGCGTGCCTTGAAGCGTAGGAGTCATGGAATAACAGGATGAGCAATGAATCGGGAAGGCAGGCCTTCGCAGGCGGTGGATTCTGCCAGCATCGATTAGAGTCGGTCGCCATGAACCGACTGGACACCGAACTGCACCGCCTCTACCTCCCGCAACCGCAGCCAGCTACACCGCAACAGGCCGAACCGGCCCCAGGTGCATGGCCCGCGCTGATCGACGCCGACGGACAGGTCAGGGCCCTGGTGCTGGAACTGGCCAGCGCCGCTGGCTGGGAAGCGGTCGCCGCGCTCTGGCAAGGCCTGCAGAACGAGCTCGAACTGCCCGCACCCGCGATCGCGATCTCGGGCGCGGGCTATCAGGTCTGGATCTCGCTGGCCGAGCCCGTTGCCGTGGCGCAGGCCAGGGCCTTTCTCGAGTCGCTGTGCCGGCGCTTCCTGGCCGGGATCGCGCCCAGGCATGTCCGGCTGCAGCCCAGCCTGGAGCTTGATGCACCTGGCCGAGCCCGCCACGCCAAGCTGGTGCCTGCCCTGCTAGAGGCCGAAAGCGGCCATTGGTCGGCCTTCATCTCGCCGCATCTGGCCGCCATGTTCGCCGACGAACCCTGGCTCGACATGCCGCCCAACCCCGACGCCCAGGCCGACTTGCTGCTGCGCCTGAAAAGCCTCTCGCCCGCCGAATTCCGGCAGGCACAGCAGCAGCTCGCGCCAGCCGAGGCCGCGCCAGCGCCTTTGCCCGCAGCGATGCCGGATCAGGCCGCAACGGCCAGCGACAGGTCGGACGCGCAAGCCGACACGCCGACCGGCCCACCGGACCGGCTCGCCGCCTCGACCGATGAGCTCGACCCCAGGCGCTTCCTGCTCGCGGTCATGAACGACCCGGCCGCCGAGCTGCGGTGGCGCATCGAAGCCGCCAAGGCCCTGCTGCCCTACTCCACCCGCTAGGCGCGGCCGAGCGGGCGCAGCAGCGCCAGTGCCAGCGCGCCCGCCACCACGCCCCAGAAGGCGGAACCGACCCCGCCCAGCGTCAGCCCCGAGGCCGTGACCAGGAAAGTGATCAGCGCCGGCTCGCGCTGGGACTCGTCCTTCATCGCGGTGGCCAGCCCGGCGCCGATGGTGCCGAACAGGGCCAGGCCGGCCAGCGCCAGCACCAGCTCTCTAGGAAAGGCCGCGAACAGCGCGCCGACCGTGGCGCCGAACAGCCCGACCAGCAGATAGAAGCCGCCGGCAAAGACGCTGGCCCAGTAGCGCTTGGCCGGGTCTTCATGGGCCTCGCGCCCGCTGCAGATGGCAGCCGTGATCGCCGCCAGGTTGATCGCGTAGCAGCCAAACGGCGCCAGCAGCAGGTTGACCAGGCCGGTCCAGGCGATCACGGGCGACACCGGCACCTTGGCATAGCCCGAGGCGCGCAGCACCGCCACTCCCGGCACGTTCTGCGAGCTCATCGTGACCACGAACAGGGGAATGCCGACCCCGACCAGCACGCGCAGGTCGAACTCGGGCGCCGTGAACACCGGACTGGCCAGCTCGAGCCGCAGCAGGCTGAAGTCGAGCTGGCCCTGCAGCGCCGCCAGCGCCGTACCCAGCACCAGCACGATGATCACTGCATAGCGCGGCAGCAAGCGGCGCGCCAGCAGATAGGCCAGGAACATCGAGAACACCAGCACGAAGCGCTGCCCCATCGCGACAAACACCTCCATGCCAAAGCGCACCAGCACGCCGGCCAGCATGGCCGACGCGATGCCGGGCGGAATCCGGTCCAGCACCCGCTCGAAGCCCCGGGTCAGCCCGGCCAGCAGGATCAGCAAGGCGCTGAACAGGAAGGCGCCGGTGGCCTGCTCCAGGCTGACCCCGGCCAGCGCGGTCACCAGCAGCGCCGCGCCCGGGGTCGACCAGGCCGTCACGACCGGCGCGCGGTAGCGCAGCGACAGGCCGATGCAGGTCAGGCCCATGGCCAGCCCGAGGGCCCAGATCCAGGAGCTGATCTGCGCGGCAGTCGCTCCGGCCGCGGCCGCCGCCTGGAACACGATCGCGGCCGAACTGGTGAAACCGACCAGAACGGTCACGAAACCCGCGGACAGCGGGGCAAGAAAAGTGCGCATGGTTGCAATCGGGGACAGGACGGCTGAACTAGTCCCGATTATCACCACTCGCGAGCAAGGTCCGGTCATCGCTGCAGGCCACGCAGAGCGCCGAATAGTTGTCATGCCGGGCCGGTGCAGTTTGCACGATCCAAGCCGCCATCGCGTCAAGCCAGCCCCGGCCCACCGGCTGGCGTGACGGCTGGCCCGCCAGGGTCGACGCCATGCCGGCTTCATCGACCCATTCCCACCAGCCATCGGAGCAGAGCAGGAACACATCGCCCGCCAGCACCTCGAAGGCCTGCGGCGACACGCTGATCTCGAGCGGATCGGCAGCACCGATGGCCGAAGTCAACAGATTGCGCTGGGGATGGCGGCGGATCTCCTCGGCTTGGCAATAGCCGGTATCGACCAACTGCTGCACCAGGCTGTGGTCGCGGGTCTGACGCAGGATCCTGCCCTGCCTGAACTGGTAGAGGCGCGAATCGCCGACATGGGCCAAGATGCCCTGCCCGCGCTCGCGGTCGAGCAGCAGCAAGGCGGCCGTGGCATGCATGTCGTCGCGGGTCGCGCCCGAGGCCTTCTCGCGCCGCACCGCCTGCTGGGCCTGCTGCAGCAGCGCCAGTGCCTGCGGGCCGGACGCCTCGGGCTGCGCCCTGAAGGCCTGCAGCACGGTCTGCACCACCAGCCGGGCCGCCAGGTCACCGCTGCCATGGCCGCCAGCGCCATCGGACAGCACCCAGCAGGCGGCCGGGCCGGATTGCCAGTAGCCGCAGGCGTCCTCATTGCGCGAACGCCCGCCGGTCTCGGAGCGGTAGTAGGTCTGGACTTGCAACATGGGCGTGACCCTGGACCCGGGGCTCAGGACTGGGCGCTCAAGACTCGGGTCGGGCTGCGCCACCGGCCGCTGGTTCGCGCTGATGCCGCGCCTCGGTCTGCTGTCGATAGGCCGCGAGGAAATCCGGACCGAATCGGGCCTGGAGATCGCCCTCGGCTGCGCGCTCGAGCTCGGCGTACTGCTGCGCCCACAGCTCCCACAGCCGGGCCTGGCGCGCCATCGGTTGCAACCGGTCGAGCAGGCGGTGGGCGCCGAGCCGGGCCTCGAGCGCGTCGGGCTCGAAACGCGCGAGCCACCCCGACAGGGCCTGACGCATGCCAGCCAGCAGGCCTTGCTGATGCGCCAGCAAGTCGGAATAGGCCTCGCGCAGCGCCTGCGGCCCGGCCATGAAACCCTGGGCGCGCGGCCCCAGCATCTGCGCCAGCGCAAAACCGGCCTCGGGCGAGAACTTGAGCGGATTGTTGTGCTGGCTCGCCATCAGGGTGTGCTCGGCGCGCAGATCGCGCCGGATCAGCGCACGGTCGCGCAGCAGATCGAGCGTGCCCTGGGTCGCCTCGCGCAGCAGCTGGCCGATCAGCTCCATCAGCGCCGGCGTCAAGCCGGCGGGAAAATTCACCGGCTGGCCCAGACCGCGCTGCAAGGCAGCCAGCAACTGGGCAACAGAGTCCTCGGTCTCCGCGTCACGTTGATGCTGAAAGTCAGCCCCAGCCTCGGCCAACGGAGTAGGCAACTGTGGCTGTGTCGGAGCTGGCGCGCTCGATTCCCAGGACAGCACCATGCCCGCGCTCGACTCCCCCCGGAGCGCGCGCAAGCCGAACAGCTCGTCGATCGAGGCCGATTCCAGCGCCAGCCCCATGCCCAGCCAATCGCTGGCGGCCGGCTCGATCGGCAAGACTGAGGCCGAGCCGGCGGACCGGGATGCCGGCGCCGCGGCAAACACCGCAAACGGGTCGTCAACGGGAACAGCGGCGGCCAGTCGATGCCCTGACTGCAACAACGGAGATGGCGGCGGCGGCTGCGATGGCTGCATCCCCCGCGTCAGCGCCACGACCTCGAGCTCGTAGTCGCCGATCGCGAGTTGCTCGCCACCCTTCAGCGGCAAGCGTCGGCCCCGGCCCAGCGGCTGGCCATCGACCCGGGTCGGATTGCTGCCGAGATCGAGCAGCCAGAAGCCCTGGCCATCGAACTCGATGCGCGCCTGCAGGCGCGACACATGGCGTTGCGGGTCCGGCAGCAGCAGTTCGCAGGATTCGTCGCGCCCCAGGCTGCCGCCGCGCGGATCGAACTCGAAGGACGGCACCGGCAATTCGGACGGCAGGGACGCGCCCTGCCAGCGCAAGACGCTGATGCGCAGGGCCTGGACCGGCTCAGGCAGCTGGTCGGACATCGCCGGTCTCCTTCAGGGCGGACCGTTGAGCACGGTCTCGAAGGTATGGACACCGACCCCGCCGCCAGTCCTGCGCTGCGGCAGGTACTCGACCCGAACCTTCTGAAAACTCAGGGCCAGCTCCTCGGTCAGGATCGTGCTGTCCTCGCCCTCACCCCCCCAGAGGCGCTGCTGCACCAGCCGGGCATTCTCGAGCGTGAGGGTGAAATAGGCCAGTGGCTCGCCCCCGGCCTTGCGCACGGTCAGCACCGCCTTGCGGATCAGCTCGTTGGCGCGCAGGGCCGACATCAGCGCCGTGCTCGCGCTGTCGACCCGCTTGGTCACGCGCAACAGCTCGACATTGGTGCGCCCGGTCGGCAGGCCGAAGGCATCGCCCGGACTGTCCATGCCCCAGGACCAGGACATGACATCGATCTCGCCCGGGTGTGACTGGTCCTGGGACTCGCCGCGCAGCAGGCCCTGCCGGCTGCCTTCTATGCGCAGGAAGATGTCGCGCTGGGCCATCGGGCAGCACTCACTGCAACAAGGGGCGGATCAGCCAGCTCAACCGGCCGGCGCATTTTCGGCGATGTTCCAGGCCGCGATCTTGGCACCGCCCTGCTTGCCGCCCTTGCTGCTCTGGGTCTGGTATTCGAACTTGAACTCGGCGAAATTGAGCTTCAGGGTCTCGGTCAGGCGGTCCTCGCTGCCGTTGCCACCAGTCGAGAGATCGCTGACGATGACCTCGCGCAGCGTGAGCTTGAGGTATTCGAGCGGCGCATCGCCCGCCTTGCGCACGACGAACACCGCCTGATCGAAGTGGGTGCCCTTGCAGCAGCCCAGCATCAGCGCATGGGTCGAGGCGTCGACATACTTGGTCAGGCTCAGGTCCTGCACGCTGACCTTGCCCGAGCCACCGCCACCGCCCATATGGGTGGTGCCGCTTTGCGACATGCCCCAGGACCAGGACAGGATGTCGATCTCACCCTGGTGCGACTTGTCCGTGGACTCGCCCTCCACGCCTTCGATTTTCAGGAACATGTCGATCGCCATATCCGCTCTCCCTGTTTGACGGTCCACGCAACGCTGCGAACCAGCACCGGCGAGGTGGACCCCGACCGCCAGCGCCGGATACTTCAGACGACCAGGATCAGGCATCGGCCTCAGGCTGATTTCTCGCTCGGCAACCGCGAGACCAGGCGCAGCGACACCGTCAGGCCCTCGAGCTGGTAATGCGGGCGCAGGTAGAACCTGGATCGGTAATAGCCCGGATCGCCCTCGACCGGCTCGATCACGACCTCGGCCGCCGCCAGCGGACGCCGGGCCTTGGTCTGTTCGGAGGAATGGGCCGGGTCGCCATCGACATAGTTCATGATCCAGTCCTGCAGCCAGCGCTCCATCGCGTCGCGGTCCTTGAACGAGCCGAGCTTGTCGCGCACGATGCACTTGAGGTAATGGGCAAAGCGGCAGCAGGCGAACAGATAAGGCAGGCGCGTTGCCAGCCTGGCATTGGCACTCGCGTCCGGGTCGTCGTACTCGATCGGTTTCTGCAGCGACTGGGCACCGATGAAGGCAGCGAAATCCGAATGCTTGCGATGGATCAGCGGCATGAAACCGCTTCTGGCCAGCTCGGCCTCACGCCGGTCGCTGATCGCGATTTCGGTCGGGCACTTGATGTCGACGCCGCCGTCGTCGGTCGGGAAGGCATGCACCGGCAGCCCCTCGACCGCACCACCCGACTCGATGCCGCGGATGCGCGAACACCAGCCGAACTCCTTGAACGAGCGGTTGATGTTGACCGCCATCGCGTAGGCGGCATTGGCCCAGGTGTACTTGCTGTGGTCCGCCGCCCCGGTATCTTCCTCGAAGTCGAAGGCCTCGAGCGGATGGGTACGGGCGCCATAGGGCAGGCGCGCCAGGAAGCGCGGCAGCGCCAGCCCCAGGTAGCGCGCATCCTCGCTGCTGCGCAGCGCACGCCAGGCCGCGTACTCGGGGGTGGAAAAGATCTTGCCGAGGTCGCGCGGATTGGCCAGCTCCTGCCAGCTGTCCATCTGCAGCACGGCCGGCGAGGCGCCGGCGATGAAGGGCGCATGGGCCGCCGCCGCGATCCGGGCCAGCTCGCCCAGCAGCTCAGTGTCGGGCGGGCTGTGGTCGAAGTAATAGTCGCCGATCAGGCAGCCGAACGGCTCGCCGCCGAGCTGGCCGTACTCCTCCTCGTAGACCTTCTTGAACAGCGGACTCTGGTCCCAGCTCGTGCCCTTGAACTTCCTGAGCGTGCGACCGAGCTCGGCCTTCGAGACATCGAGGACCCGGATCTTGAGCCCCTCGTCGGTCTCGGTGTGGCTGACCAGATGCTGCAGGCCACGCCAGGCGCCCTCGAGGCGCTGGAATTCCGGGTGATGCAGGATCAGGTTGAGCTGCTCGGACAACTTGCGATCGAGCTCGGCGATCAGGGACTCGACCAACTGGACGGCATCCTGACCGATCTGAGCAGTTGATCCACTCGACAAGATACCGTCACCCTGCGCCAAGGCCTGCTGGGCCAGGGTCTGGACCGCTCGCAGCACCGCCTCTCGGGCCTGGTCCGACTTGGGCTTGAACTCGCGGCGCAGCAGTTCGGCCAGCGCGTCCGGCGCCAGCGGCAAAGCGGGCAGATGCCCGGTCTGGGACGGGAAAGGCAGGTTTGACATCGAAATCCCCTCCTGGGCCGGCTTCAGGTCTGACTCACGGTCTTGGTCACGCCGTCGGGCTCGGGCAAGGCCGGCCACGAGGCCAACGACTCGAGCCAGGCCGGGTCATTCAGCACCTGGGCGATCAGGTCCTCGGCGCCGGTCTTGCCGTCCATGTAGGTGATCAAGTCGGCCAGCTGCTGCCGCGCCGTCAGCAGCTGCCTGAGTGCATCGACCTGCAGCGCAATCGATACCGGGGAAAAATCCTCCATGCGCTCGAAGCTCAGGTCGACCTTGAGCGGGCCTGCACCGCCCAGGGCGTTATCGACCTGGAAGGCCAGCCGGGGCTGGATCGCCTTCATCCGGCTGTCGAAATTGTCGACATCGAACTCGAGGAACTTGCGCTCGGCCAGGGCCGCTGGCGGCAGCGCAAGTGGCGCGGCCGGCTGGCCCGACAGGTCGGCCAGCACCCCCATCACGAACGGGAGCTGGACCCGCTTCTCGGCGCCGTAGAGCTCGACCTCGTATTCGATCTGGACCCGCGACGCACGATTGCGCGCCATGAATTTCTGGCTGCTTTCCGGCATGTCCGTCCTCCCTTCCCTGAACACCCAAGTTCACCCACCGGCGGCACATTAGCAGAGAAGCGATCAATCGTCATCCCTGGAAATCTTCGCGCCGACAACTTTCTCGGCCTGATCGAGTCCATCGGGTGCCATGTCGCGCAGCAATTCGAGAAAGCCCATCTGCATCATCCGTTGCGCCCGGCGCAATAGGATCTGAACCGGATTGGTGGGTTCATTCTTTTCGAGATACTCGCACAGCACCAGCAGCGTTTCAACAACCTGTTGCCGGCTATTGATGGCTCCTGGGAATTGGGCAATCGGATTCTCCCAGGACAATTGATCCGCCACTGGTGGCGCTTGACCACCGGCTGACCCGACTCCTGGGACAACTGGCTCGGGCGCCGGCGCTGCGGCAGCGAGCTTGGCCACGGCCTGTGCCACGGTTTCAAGCATGGCGTGCAGACGGGACAGGTCGGGCAGTAGCGCACCACTGCCCTGCCGATCATCACCCAGCTGATCGGCCAAGACAGCCTGGATGGCCTCGAGCTGCCGCAGTGCCGCCTGCGCCACCCACTCGAGCTCGGGCGAGAGCCGCAACGCGACTTCGAGCATTCGCTCGACCTCGATCGCTGCTGGCCTGGCCTCGCCCGGCAGAGGCTCGAGACGACCGGTGGCCAGCTCGAGCTCGCGCACCGTGAGCTGGCCCTGCTGAGGCGAATCGAGCAGACAACTGGCCCGGACATCGCCGGCGACCGAATCGAGCGCATCGAGGGCAGCCAGTGCATTGAGGCGCATGGTCGGGTCGCCGTCGTCCGGATCGAGCCCGGGATGCACCCCGTCCCAGTAGTCCTGCAGCAGCAGCTGGATCAGGCCCAGACCCTGATCGATGGCGCAGAAGCCCTCGAGATGCAACTGGGCCCGGGTCAGCCAGACGGCCAGCCGCAGATCCTTGCTGCGCAGCAACAGGGCCTGCGCCAGTTCGCTCACCTCGGACCAGGCAATCGGCGCGCCCTCGAAGTCGGTCCGGTCACCCTGCTGGCGACAGAACTCAGACCCGGGCCGGACCTGCAGCGCCTGTTGCAGCAGCAGAAAATCCGGATCGTATTCCAGGTTGGGGCCGCAGGGACAAGCTGCGGGAAGCGGCGCGCGCCATTGCTCCAGCGTCATGTTTTTTTATAACACAGGGACTGGCGAATTCAAAACCAAATCGAGGCCAATCATTTCCAATCAATCATTACAATTATTAGATTGCGAGATTTTTAGTAT
>ERZ1034365.1133-NODE-1133-length-13968-cov-3.095673_pt1 | contig 13968 bp, 22 predicted proteins | sample MGYA00520615_ERZ1034365 | MGnify/ENA primary metagenome ERZ1034365 (study PRJEB33736, sample SAMEA104284505) | Azolla filiculoides | biome: Urban; feature: Water surface; material: Ditch water | place: Netherlands | collected 2015-10-28 | depth 0-0.1 m ... | reverse complement strand
TAGCCAGTAACTTGTCAACTTCTTCCTCACTCCATCTGCGATTGTCTTCAGGTTTCAAAGGGTACGCTTTACGAGTAGCCATACCTTCTACACTTGATGGTATCTTTGCTTGCTCCGGGTATAATACACTGCCAACACCAATAGTCCACAACCTAGCAGGGCATTGATACGGTTTGTATCTCACGCCCTCATTGTGCTTCAGCATTTTAAATAAATCTATACTTGCCTTCACGATGCTTTTCCCATTTACGTGAGCCAAAGTAGAAGCCAATTATACTGGACACTATAGCCATTTCGTCATCAGAGAATACTAAGTTCATGGCAGTAGTAAACTCTACTCCAGTGTAAATAGCCCAAGCAAGACCAGCTACATCAACTAAGACAAGCAAGCCAACAAAGGTGAACGCAATGTATGGGCGAACCTTACCATTCAAATCAACAACGGACTGTGATGCCTTGTCCATTATCTTCATGTCGTGATTGTATAAAGCCTCACGCTCTTGTGCATAAGTCTGCACTTCAATCTCATCCAACTTAATGGCTTCAATCTTTTCTTGTGATGCAAAGCCAGCGGCAGCCATTGCTGCTTCACGTTCTGTCTGCAAGCGAGCCATAGCCATCTCATGCTTCTGGTCTCCCTTCTGCTGGAAGAATCCTAAGATGCTTGGTAAGGCTGATGAGCCTATACCTAATAGACCTGAGATAATAGATAACATAATTAATTTCCTAGTGGATTAGATGTTGCGCGTTTAAGAGCTTTCAGTTGAGACTCTATACCTTCACGCGTTGCTTTCATTTCTTCACGCACTCCAAGTAACGAAGCATTAGTCTCACGCACGTTGCCGTTAGTGATTGCTTTAGCCTCATTAGCTGTACCAATAGCGTTCGATACTTTCTCTTGCATCGATACCAATTGGTTAGATGTTGTAACCATACCATCTTTTACAGTGTTTACTGAAGTTTGTTGTGCAGCTAATTGAACTTTAAGTGCATTTACTTCTGCCTTTAACTCTGCATCGTCGTAAGGCTTGGCCGCTTCAATGGCTTCAGTCGCCGCTATAACTCGGTTGTAGGTCGTTATGCCTACGTAGATTGTCCCACCTATCGGCGCTAATATTCCAAAAAGAACTACTAATAGCGTTTTCGCTGAGTAGTTCGAGTAAGATTCCTTGATTTCCTCTAAGCTCATATGGTAACTCCTGCTGGTATTCCAGTGCTTCGTTCAACTGAGTCTGCTGAATCTGCATTGGTTTGTTTAAAATTTCTAGACTCATTACTACTCCGAACCCCGGTACTAATTCCCTGCCCTTTGGTATTGATGGCACTGAGGTAGTCGGCGTAGTCCCTTTCGATGTAGTCGTTGGTGGCGGCGCACTCGCGGTTGGCGGTGATGCTGGTGTACTTGTGCTTCCTGACGAGGCCGCTGGTGGTGCTGTCGTGGTCTCTGCAGTGGGAGCAGGGGAAGCTGGTATGTCTGGTGGTGGGGCTTCCATTGGCATCTCTGGAGGTGGCTCCGGTGCAGGTGCAGGTTGCAATGCGTCCGGGGTCGCAGGTACTATCCATGGTGATACTACAGGCTGACTGTAAGGTGTAGGGCAGGTTGTAACTTGCTGTTCTGTTATCGCTCCAACATAACCCTGCTGACATGCTACTGGTCTTTCTTGAACGCTTGGGTTACAGCTTGGCGGATTTGGGCTACAGTTGTTTGAAGTAGTGACCCAATCTGTCCACAAGTTGTTACTACAAGTTTTAGTCCTTGTTTGATTAATAGCACCTGAGTAGTTAGGCTCGCAAGCAAGGCTTTGATTTTCGACAATATCTTGGCAAGGTGGGGGAGCAGGTTGACCGCACTCTGGTATACCCGGATAAAGCTGGCATGCAAGTTGCTGACAGGCTTCAATAGTCGTTCCTTGAGCCACGCCGAGGCTTGAGTATACAGGGCCATAAGACGACCATTGACTTGCATAACAATACGCTTGAACATAATTACTCCTTAGAAGAATCAGGGATAGGAGTGACAAGAACAAAGTCTTTGCCATAGATTTCCTCAAACCAAGTTGGGTGCAAATCATACCAAGCCTTTCTAGCTGCGTCACCAATAGCACCACCAATAGGACAAGGTGAGCCACTCATTTCCATAGCCACCCAGTTCTCATGTGTAGCGGCACAGGCTAACGATACGGCTGCAACCTTTAGACCACTATCACTTAGGAACTTAGCCCAGCGTAAGCGCACACAATTGTTATCTGTTATCATTGTGCCACCAGCAATGGATATTACCCCACCATTGACCGCACCACTTACACCAATGCCACAAACATCTTGGCTAAAGGCTGACATAGATGGAGCCATAGCAGATGACACTGGCTGACCTTTATAATTGATAGTTGTGTCTTCAGCATGAGATACGCCTACTGCTAAAAAGCCACCAAGCAATATCCCAAATAAAAATAGCGTTAATGTTTTCATATTAATGCCCTAACATCATACGAGATATATAAGATATAACAGCCCCTACTAGAGAAGCTATCATCATTCCAGCCCAAAAGCCACCACGACCTTTGTTGGCTAATGCAAGCAACTCATCAAGCGCACTTTCCATTTTGTCTATCTTTTTCTCAAGGGATTCAACCTTTGAGATAAGCTTACCATATTCGACGGGGTCTATTGTCTCGTTTGACATTTATTATCCTACTGTAAGTGATTTTAATTCATCAAGTGTTGCAACTGTATCTACTGCAGTAGTTATATCACGCAAGCGTTGTTTCTCAGCTACGATAGCAGCAGTATCAGCACCTGTTTCTAATGCTCGTTGAAAGGCTACATCTTGTGCTACAAGTAAAGGCTCACGCTCTGTGCGTAATCGTGCTTTAGTAATCTCTTTAGCTTTATCTATATTAATAGTAATCATGCTGCATACTCCCAAGCGTCACGGAATGTTCTGTCTGAAGGAATATCTGACTCGTCAACAATCTTAAACTCAACACCAGCAGGTAGCTCTTTAGCTAAGTCTTCTATTGAGTGCGTTTCTAAATACTCTGGTGTAGGAATAATAATTGCTACTCCTCCATCATCTTTTTTATATATAATTCTTTGCATAATTTATCCTTTATCTTGTAAATGTTATATAAACTTGAGCAGGGTCTGCAAGACCACCAGCAACATAATAATTTAAAAGAACTTCACATTGTGTTGTTGTTTTTAATGCAGGAGTTCCAAATTGAGTTGTAGCTTTAACAATAACTACAGTAGAGGAGTTGCTGCTATTGCTAGCAAGTGTTCCAGCAACTGCATAATCAGAATCTGGCATTGCTGTTGTAAAGTTTACAGTATAATCACCTACCCCGTTATCTGTTATATAACTTACATTTCCACTAGCACGAACAGCAACCGTACCTGTCCCATTAAAATTAACCCAAGCCCTTGCTGAATAAGATGGTGCAGAACCACTAGCAGTAGTCAAAGATGTAGCAGTAGTAGCTGATGTAGCTGCTGCTGTAATTGTATTTGCTGTTCCGTCTATTATAACTGCCATAATTTATCCTCTAATACCCTATTGCTATCCATGGATGTGGACCAGCTACTGCACCATTTGAATATAAAGTAACTCCAGTTGTTGTGGGAACTCCTGACGAAACCCCAAAACTATTTGCTCCTGAAGCCACTTCTAAACCACTTACAACTACAGCACAATTTGTAGGAAATGCTATAGGAAAAGTAACTGCTGCACTACCGCCTGTACCAATACTTGCTGTTTTACCCCATTGAATAACTAACCCATTAGATAATTTTACATACCCATTAGTAGTTAATGACCTAGCAATATCAACTAAAGCATCTCCTGTTTGTGCTGGTAATGAGATTGTATTAGACCCTGCTACGGCTGGTGCGGATAGTGTTACCGTTCCGCTTGTATCTCCACTAATAACTACTGAAGCCATTATGATTTATCCTTATCTGAAAAACGAAGCGTAGGCATTTGTTGAATCGGCAGCAATCCCACCGCTATCGGCACATCTAAATCTATATGTTGTTGTAGTATTTGTTATAGCCGTTGTATTGTTATTATGTGTGCCCCCATAATTCCAATAAAACCTTCCGTTTTGTGGTGAGCCTGACATTACCCCAATATAATTAGTATCAGGCATGGCATTAGTAAAGTTTACTGTGTAATCACCTGTGCCATTATCCGTAATATATGTAACATTAAATGAAGCCCTTATTGCAATAGTGCCAATACCGTTAAAGTTTACCCAAGCACGACAGAATGTACCAATCTCAATATTGTTTACATCCACAATCGTAGGTGGAGTTAATGCTACTCCATTCTCAATGACAAGTTGACTTGTTGAAGCCGCCTCTAGTCTATCTGCTATTACCGTTCCTGCCATATTATATCCCTATTAAAGAACTACCCAACGACTACCACTAGGAACTGTAACTGTTACACCGCTACTTACTGTAATTGGTCCTGAAGACATTGCACTATTACCTGAACCTATTGTGTAGTTAGTAGAGATAGTTTGAGCATTTTCATACATACCTTTAGTTGTTATATTACTACTACCTGCAGCAGCATTAACCCATGCCGTACCATTGTAAGACAACACTTGACCACTAGAAACAGAAGTAATAGTTACATCAGATAAATCATCTAGAGCAGGAGTTACATTAACTGTAGCCCAAGAAGCAACTGAACCATCTGTTGTTAGATATTTACCATTGTTACCTGTCTGTGAGGGGAGTGCATCTACTGTCCCCCAAGAGGTAGCCGTACCATTTGTAGTAAGGAATTTACCACTATTTCCAGTTTGACTAGGTGTATAACTAGCAGCTAATGTCGCTGAGGCAGCAGCATTTGTTTCACTTGTAGCCGCATTAGATGCTGAGGTAGAAGCTGCACTAGCTGAGTTACTTGCATTAGTTGCTTGAGTAGTTGCTGTCGTAGCACTTGTTGTTGCACTTGCTGCGCTTGTTGACGCAGATGTAGCTGAACTGGCTGCGTTCGTAGCTGATGTAGCTGCATTAGTTTCTGAGGTAGCAGCAGCACTTGCACTAGAAGCTGCATTGGTAGCTTGTGTGGTGGCTGTAGCAGCAGATGTTGAGGCACTTGATGCTGATGTAGCTGCATTAGATGCTTGAGTAGTGGCTGTTGAGGCACTACCACTAGCACTAGTTGCTGACCCACTAGCTGATGTTGCACTTGATGCGGCATTAGTAGCACTTGTAGAAGCACTAGATGCAGATGATGCAGCATTGGTAGCTGAAGTGGATGCTTCACTTGCTTTAGTAGTTGCTGTAGCAGCACTTGTACTAGCAGAAGAAGCAGAACTAGAGGCACTAGTCGCACTACCACTTGCTGCTGTAGCACTTGTGCTTGCATTTGTTGCAGAGGTTGCCGCTTCACTAGCTTTAGTTGTAGCTATACCTGCTTGTGTAGTAGCAGTTGTAGCACTAGTTGCAGCATTAGTAGCATAAGTAGAGGCATTAGTTGCTGAATTAGCAGCAGCAGCGGCAGCACTTGAAACACTACCAGCAGAACCAGCAGCAGCAGTAGCACTGGCAGCAGCAGCTAAGGCACTGGCTTCAGCAGCATTTGCAGCCGTAAGAGCTATAACAGAGGCATTAGCTGCATCTCCTGTTGCATCCCCACTACCTCCAGCACCCCTATAGATTGCCATACTTAATCCTTAGATAATGGTTTTACTACTACTGTTTTTTCTTTTACTAAACTTTCTGTTTTAGTTGGTTTATCTTCTACTAAATCATATTGAGGATGTTTAAGCATTGTTTTAATATCATGCTCTTGGTCAAAACTAACTATCGTACCTGAAAGTTTACATTTAAATTTAGCCATTATACTTCTCCTTAAATAATTATGCAAAAACCCCCTACCCACAAAGGAGTAAGAGGTTTAAACCTAATTACTTAGGCTGGAACAGCTAATGCAAAGCAAGAACCATCACGCATCTCAGCTACACCGTACAATGTATCAGCAGTGTATAGAGTACCTAAGTATTCTTGTTTGTATTGAGTTTGTGAACGAACACCTTGTTGCTCAACTAACACAGCAGCATCTTTGTGACCTAGTAAAGCGATACGAGCACCACCAGTAGCAGTATCACAGTTAGATGATACAAATACAGGGATACCATACAAGTTACCGATTTCACCGTTGCGGATTGTGTTATTAGCACCTGATTCACCAACGAAAGCTTGCTCAGTGTAACGGTCTAAACCCATCAATGTGTTGCGAGATGATGGAGGAACAATGAAGAAACGACCGTCCATAGGAACATCGTTGTCATCTAGACGTTGAATTGTACGACGGATAGCAGCATCAGTTAAAGCAGAAGCATTGCTTGAGCTTGATGTATAAGCAGTAGTACCGTCACCACCGATGTAAGCACCACCGTAAGTAACACCTGAACCACCGTTGAATGTACGACCTAATTGAACAAGAGATGAATCTACTTGTTTAGATAGAGCATAACCAGCATCTTCAGTGTAGAAACGACGTAGTGAAGTTAAAGCTTGTGCTTCGACGATATCTTCAATCAAACGTGAGTATTCATAATGTTTGTCAATTGTTACAACTACGTCGCCTTCAGTAGCAGCTTGTAGAGCAACTTGAGTGTTAGCAGCTTTTAAAGATGCAGAACCACGAGTTGGTGAAGGGATATGAACTGTATCACCTTTTTTGCCAACGAATGACATTTTTTTAAATAAGTTTGCAAGAACTAGGTTCTTTTTGTAAGCGGCAACAATCTCATCACTCCAAATCTCTGGAATAAAGGTTGCAGCAGTTGTGGTTGTTACTTGATTTGAGCCTAAAGCCATTTTGTAAATCCTTTTCTATAGTGTTTAAATTACTCGACCTTCACGGTAGGCTTGCATAATTTCTTGTGAGCGAGCTTCATACGTTTCAGGGTCAGTTTGCATAAGTTTAATAATATCGCTTCGACGATATTTCTTTTTTGAAACAGATTCTTGGGCATTTCCATTACCAACGTCAGCCGCTTTGAGTTGTAAGTCACGGTCTAGTTTGGCAGTTTCTGTTACCTTAGTGTTTACAGATTGTCTTTCGTTCCAAGTAGAAAGGAGTTCTTGAGCCGCATCATAATCGAAATTACTATCTGCTCGGTTGTATAACTCGGTTCTTACTTTAGAAGCCTTAATCCATTCAGCAAATGCAGGGGCAGTTACAATCTCTACATAGTTAGGAAAATCCTTAGAAAGCTTATCTTGAATTGCCGCTTGTTTCATGGCAAGAGATGCTTGTTGGGCTTCCTTAATTGCTGGATGATTTTCAATCGCTTTATTTACAGCAGATTTAGGCTCTATAAAAAAGTCTTCATCACTATTAGTCTCTACTTCTTGTGTCTTTAAGTTATTAGCTGTTTGCGTCTTAATAAAGTCATCTACCACTTTACGCAGGTCTCCAACCTCACCGCCTTGCTTTCCAATAAACTTCTCAGCTTCTTGGTGCATTGCAATAATGTCTTTAACGGACTTGTTGCGATACTTCTCAGGTATATCGTCTTCTACAGGTTGTTCGACTTGCGCCTCTACGGGTGCATCAATTTCGTCTAATGAACTTGCTTCAATCGTACTTTCTAAAACGTCATCTAAAACTTTTGCCATAATATTTCTCCTGTGCATTAAGCATTATAGGAAAGGAACTAATCTATTGGCTAGACTAATCTCTTTTTGCAGATGGTTTATGCTTTTTAGCCCAAGCGTCTGCTGCACTCGGAAAGCTACCTGAGTATCCTTCTAATGAAATGGTAGGTGTACTAACCAAACGGGTAGCTCTACTATTGCATTTAGAACACTCAGTGTATTCTGTGGTATTATCTATATATCGCTCATCGGTGTGGTCACAAGCGGTACACTTGAAATCAAGCATTATCCGCAATTTGTAACTCCTCGTAAGCCTGTTCGCTAACTTCTTTTAAAGTTAATATCCATTGTAAGATATCCAATTGACCTTTGCGTTTCTGCAACTCGTCGTGAGTATCCACGGTATTAATCTTATTATATGTATCAAATAGAGATTGAACATCCTCTATAAACTCTTTCCACCCAATTGTTGCCATAGTGGAAAATCTATTCTCGTAATACTCTTGTAATTCTTTATTCAAGCTATTGCACTCCTAAATTAGATGTGTTATAATAAGCTTATATTATACATACATTATATCACAAGATTACTCCATTGTCAAGGGCTTTTCCATCTGTAGTTTAACGATGTCAAGTTTCTGCATCATGTCTTTTTCTTTCAAGTCCAGCTCTTTCTCTTTAAACATCAACTCAGATAACTTGGCACGACGCTCAAATTCCTTATCATCTTCTGTTCCAGCAGAAAGGTTAGTAGCTATAGCAGCCGCCATTTTAGCTTGAACTTCTTGAGGTTTAAGTTGAGTTTCAACAGCGATTTGTTGAGCTTCAGCTTGTTGTTTACCTGCTTTAGTATTTAAATCATTAGTTTGAGCAGTGATTAGAGCCGCTTGCAATTGCATTTCCATTTGTTGCATTTGTTGTGCTTCAGGATTTGGTTGCATAGCTTGCATTACTTGAGCAATCAGAGCATTTTTGTTAGGTAGGGAACTATTAGATATCACACCTTGCATTAAGATTGGAAGGATAGGGCTATCAGGACCAAGAGTTTTCATTAGGTTAATCATTTGCAATTGCTCAACTTCACGAGCAAGCATACCCAATGAGCTAGAAGCCACAAAGCTATAATCTTTCACAGGGAAATGGTCAGCATCAAACTGCATGAAGCGGTAAGCGGCTTTCTCTACAAAAGGAATAAGGAAACTGTCTTGGAAATTTACAAGAGTGCGTTTATTCTTTTTGATAATAGATGATAGGGTGATAGACATCTCACCAGCACCAGCAGGAGAAGTTTGCATTGATTGTGATTCAAGAGTGCCTGTCGCTTGTAGCAACATACCTTCAAATTTATTAGCAATCTCAATGTTAGAAGCATCCGTTGTACCAAACTTGAATGGCATCAAGATTTCAGCAGGATTGCCGTTTGTCAAGATGGTTTTTCCGGGTCTCACTTCAAATTTACTGCCACGAGGAAGGCGTGTAGCGTCCATAGCCATCATTGGAACGGCTGTTAGGGCAAGAGAATCTAGGTGACTACGCAACTGGGCATCAATCGCCTTTTGCATATTATAACCCTTCTCTGCAATGCCACGACCCCAAAAGCGGTTAGGAATACTATCATCTTGGTATGCAATAACTGGGCGGTCTTGCATCATGTATGGGTTTTTTTCTGCTTTTAACAGTTTATTATTACCAATAATCACAATGGCTTCAACTAAATCGCCATATTCTTCCATTAACTCTGTTTCATCTTCCTCACCAAGAAGGTCAACAATCTCCTCCTCGCCTTCAGATTCTAACAAGGCGGCTGGCACTAAACCATAGTAGCGAATGATGTGGATTTTGTCATCATTATACTCTTGGTCAATCCAAGAAGCCTCTAGGTCTTTATTTGGTGTAGCATCGTCGTCAATATCTGTGTCTTTATACACACCCTCTTTGACTTTCTGAGCAACAGTGTGAGCAGATACAAATTCCTCAATAGCAACGCCCATTGCTTCCTCAATAGTTGAGGCATTTGGGTCAATAAGGAAGTTTTGTGGGTTGATTGGGCGGATAGCAACATTAATTTTCTCTACTTCTTCCACACCAATCTGAATTGCGTCAGCATTTTCTAGTGGGCGAGTAGCAGGTTTAAACTCTTTTGACTTTTTGAGGGTGATTTCACCAATACCAGTACCATAAATAGATGCAAGAAGGACAACATCACCTACAGCCTTACGGACTTTGTTCTTTTTGAAACATTCCTTCATGTATCGTTGTAGATATTCGATATCCGCTGGGTCTTCATCGCCCATGTTATCTTCAATCTCAAACAAATGGTCACCTTGACCAAAGACAGCTTCCTCTATCTCTGCAGTATGGTTCTCAATAGCTTGTTGTAGAGCAGGGGAAGTGATGCGGCTACGCTCAGAGCTACGAGTTAAGTCCTCAGCAGCCCATACGCCACGCCAAAGACGCTCATATTCTTTCCAATCGGATAAATAATTGTCATCACGGTGGTCTCTCCACTCGTCCGTATAACTAACAATCCATTCTACTAATTTGTTTTGCATGGTATTATCCTATTTTTTACTTTTTAAAGGGTTAAATTTTTCTAGAGCAGTGCCTTTTTTGTATCCACCTGAAGCATAACCAATTGCTTCATCTTTAGATTTCATTGGTAAATAATTACCTGTGCGTAAATTATATTCCATCGCTTTATATGGGTCATTAAATTCATATAACTCCCCTGTAGGCATTTTTACAATAGTTGGGAAAACATACCAATTACCATTCTCATCTACTTCAGCAGACATTTTGTGAGTAGAGATTGAACCATCTTTATTTGTTATATAAGGATAGTCATTTGGATTTTGTATTCTATCTAAAAATTCAGGTTTATCCATATTAGTAGCCACTTATTGCGTCCATTGGTTGATATTCTTCTTCTTCAAAACTATTACTGCTTTCTACTATTTGTATTTGGTCAATATATGCTAAGGCATCGATTAAGTCATCGTGCAATTGTGAGTTAGGAAAGTTGACAAGCTGGTCAATAAACTCATTATTCCAAGTGCCTTCATTTAGCGTAACCTTCCCGTGCTCGAATCGCCCTTGGAGTGCCCACATGATACGGTCTGTTTTCTTTTGATTGCCATGAGTGACATCATCAATGCGGAAGTAGTGATTATGCCTACGCATAAGGTCTGTAAGGTAAGGATGTGCAGCATTTTTTAAACTCCCTTTTTCAATTCCAACAGCAACAGGTTCATACTGAACAACAGCCCTCATTATCTGAGCACAGGTTTCTTGAATGTCCCACCTACCATGCAAAATGTCTGCAACCCACCAACCACCTTCATGCACCTTAACAACAGCAATAGCCGTCTCGTCTAGCTTTTTATTCTTATTACCTGATTCTCTGTCAACATTAATAAACCCAGCTAAGTCAACTGTGATGAAGTAGCGTCCTTCAGCAGGTTCTTCTTCATCTATTTTAATCCATTCCTCTTTAAACAAGTCACGACTTGCAGCTTCAAACGAAGCCATAAACTCTTGCCTAAAAGCAAAAGAGGACATACTTTGTTTAGCGTTATCAAACTCTTTGGCAGGGATAAGTGGATTGTCGTATGAGGTGAAGTGAAATGCCTTCCACTCATCGTCCCTCTCACTCTCTGCGTATTTGAATAGCTCGTAGAAATGGTTTCTACCTTTTGGTGTCCCGATGAACACCGCACCGCCCTGAACGTCTGACAAGGCTGGGCGTAAAATTTGTTCCCAAACATTTGGTTTTAAGTCAGCATACTCATCGATTACAAGGAACGCTAAACCCACACCCCGTAAAGTATCGGGTCTATCTGCACCCTTGAGATAAATCTTACGACCATTAACAAGAGTTAAAACCGAGGTATTCTCATGTGCCGAGGCAATGACATCATGCCCAATTTCTTTCAACAATCCCCACAAGATGTCTTTTGCTTGTTGGTATGTCGGAGCCACATAGAACACATCTTTCTCGGTGGACTTCAGGGCTTCAATAATAAGAAGCCAAGCGGCTAATCGACTTTTACCAAACCGCCTACCAGCAGCTAATATTTTAAATCGGTGATTGTCGTTAAATACTTCTAGTTGCTTCTCGTGAAGCTTGACATTTAAATCTGCCATTAATAGTCTTCTAGATTATAGGGCATATTATTTATTTGGGCATTAGGTGCTGTTCGTTTAGCATATTCTACAGCAGCTTTCACTAAGTCTTCTTTAGACATACCCTTATTCTGCATACCAAAGTCAATACCTGCTTTGTCTTGACCCATATTATCTCTAGCATTTTTAGTTAAGCCATGAACATATAATTGATATAAATTGGCATTTAACTTAGCTTGTTCGGCATCGCCTTTGTATCTCTGAGCGAAATCAGCAGCCCCAGCAAACTCTGCGGCAATATCTCGTAGTGTGCCTTGTGAACGATTTGAACCTATCTCTTTATTATATTTATCCAACATGGTTGGTAGATTACTATCATACCAAGATTCATGGGCTTTAAATTCAGGAGAAGCCATATCTCGAATTGTGGTTATTGGGTTACTTCTGTAATCAAAAACTGACAAAGGGGAATTAATGGGGAATCTTCTAGCTATTCCAAACGCTGTAAAATCACCTGCTGCCATTACTCGTCATCCTCTATTATTTCAGCATCCTGCACATCGTCATTATCATAGGTGGAGGTCTCAACTTGACCAATCCCCGTGATGGATATATTAATTTGATTACCTTTCCCACTAGCCTTAGATAAATAATCAGCAGGGATTATTCGGTCAGCCACCAACTTAAGACACGCCATTTGGTCGGCATCGCCATCAGTTAGGGCTTTGTCCAATATCTTTTGGATTACCGCCTTACCTTTGCTGTTTAATAAACCAGCTAATATTTCTTGGTGTCTCGCCTTCTTGCTAACTGGTAGTATGCGGTTTGCATCTCGTTTAGCATTAGGTGGGGTTTTAGGGATAGGTTTAAGACCCATCTCTTGCCGCTTGTAATTCTCACGAACTAAAGCAGGGCGACCAGCACCTATTCGTTTACCACCCTTCTTCTTTTTAACAAGGGGTACATCAGAAGCTGACGCTTCTTCAACAAGAATATTTACTTTTGCATTTGGGTTCATAAAATGAATTGTCCTTAATTTATACTCTAATTATACCATAAGTAATTAGATTTGTCAACTATTGTTTATAACAAGGATTGTATTTAGGTGTTGACTTTTACTTAAAACTATGTTACCCTAAATACTATATAGTACTAAGTAGTTTCTAATTACTATTTATATATATTAATAATATAATAATATATATATAAATATTATATATGTCCTACGGAAGTGAAATGCGGCAGCATGAACCAAAGTTGTCAACTACTCTGTTTAAGCGTCTATGGCTTATTATCCTTGTGAAGTGATATGTTGGTATCAATAAACAATTATCTCTTGTCCTAGGCACCTTCCTGTGCGTTACAGCTACCTTTTTAATTTACACAGACACCTATGTTTGTATTGATTCCCTAATTTACCTTTTTTGTGGTCGCTGTGATACCTATAAATATTTATAAAATCATAAACCATACCCCCCCCCTATCAATTTAACTATGAAACTATATGCCGATACAGTTATATAACGATGTAGTAATATGATACTGAATTGATACTATAAAGTTATATTGAACAAGTGATTAAATAATAGGCAGTTGTTTAGTCGGGGTAGTGAATGGGCGATGTGATACCGCAATGATAAATTATTAAATACTGATACCTAAATGGTAAGACAAGCTTGCCTTGTTATACTTGACTGATTTACTCGGGTATAGAAATAGTTATCCACAGCTAAATACTTATCCACAAAGGGAAATTTCTATCCACAAATAGTCCACAGATTTTATCCACAGATTGCACGAGTTATCCACATGGGGGGTAATGCTATCCTATCAATAAACACTAAAACCAGTTAAAACCACCTTAAAATTGATTTAAATGGGTATATAAATAAAACTTATGGATAATCAATTCTTAATAAGAAATAAGTATTAACACTGCTGTTTAAACGCTGTATAGTTCAGTTATGCCGTAATTAAACGGTTACTAACTAAAGGGGTTCACCATGATTTCACGCATTTGGAACAAACAACAGACACAAGCAACCATTAAAGCATTAAGAGCCGAGGGTTATGAGGTGGCTAAGGTGTCAAACGGATACGAAGCCAAACTCGATGGCAACCTTATATTTAAGGCAATGATTGGCACTCGTGCTTACCTAGTAAGATACGACGCTAATTTGTTCAGTTAATCACTACAATTTCAGAAAAGGATTATTTAAAATG
>ERZ1034365.1132-NODE-1132-length-13978-cov-3.148766_pt1 | contig 13978 bp, 10 predicted proteins | sample MGYA00520615_ERZ1034365 | MGnify/ENA primary metagenome ERZ1034365 (study PRJEB33736, sample SAMEA104284505) | Azolla filiculoides | biome: Urban; feature: Water surface; material: Ditch water | place: Netherlands | collected 2015-10-28 | depth 0-0.1 m ... | reverse complement strand
AGACATACCCATATTGTAGATTTATTCTTCGACGAAAGCTTCTTCTCTGGTTTTTTTCACCGCTGGAAGCATCACAATAACTACTAATGCAGCAGCAGCAATCAAAAGACCTAAAGACAAAGGACGTGTCACGAATACCGTGAAATCGCCCCTAGCAAGCAATAGGGCACGACGGAAGTTCTCTTCCATCATTGGTCCTAAAACGAAACCTAGAAGCAATGGTGCGCCTTCGCAACCTAACTTAGCAAACAAATAACCGATGATGCCAAATACAGCTGTTAGGTAAATGTCAAAAGTTGTGTTGTTCACTGTGTAAACACCGATACAGCAGAACACAAGGATCGCTGGGTATAGATGTCTATAAGGAATCGTCAACAATTTCACCCAAACACCAATCATCGGCAAGTTCAAAACGATGAGCATCAAGTTACCAATCCACATTGAAGCAATCAAACCCCAGAACAAAGCAGGGTTAGATGTCATCACTTGAGGACCAGGTTGAATGTTATGAATTGTCATCGCGCCAACCATCAAAGCCATCACAGCGTTAGGTGGGATACCTAGCGTTAGCAATGGAATGAAAGATGTTTGTGATGCAGCGTTGTTAGCTGATTCTGGACCAGCTACGCCTTCGATAGCGCCTTTGCCGAACTCAGCGCTGTACTTAGAAGTTTTCTTTTCTAATGAGTAAGCTGAGAAAGAAGCTAAAGATGCACCGCCACCTGGAAGAACGCCTAATAATGAGCCGATTGCTGTACCACGCAAAATTGAAGGCATCATGCGCTTGAAGTCTTCTTTACCTGGCCATAGGTTTGTTACCTTGTCCAAGAAAGTTTCACGATGTTCTCTTTGTGAAAGGTTCGCCATGATTTCAGCAAAACCAAACATACCCATAGCAACAGCAACGAAGCCGATACCATCAGTTAGTTCAGGAATGTCGAAAGAGTAACGAGCTGCACCAGAGTTAACGTCTGTACCGATTAATCCTAGCAACAAACCAAGCACAATCATTGCAATCGCTTTAACTAGTGATCCTGAAGCTAGAACAACCGCACCGATCAAGCCTAAAACCATCAATGAGAAGTATTCAGCAGGACCAAATTTAAAAGCTAGTTCAGAAAGAGGTACTGCGAAAGCTGCTAAAACCAATGTAGCTACGCAACCTGCAAAGAATGAACCGAAGCCAGCTGTAAACAAAGCAACGCCAGCGCGACCACGTCTAGCCATTTGGTAACCGTCAATAGCAGTCACCACGGAGGCTGACTCGCCAGGGATGTTAACCAAAATAGCAGTGGTTGAACCACCGTATTGGGCGCCGTAATAAATACCCGCCAACATAATTAAGGCAGCTACTGGAGGAAGCGCATAAGTAGCGGGCAAAAGCATCGCAATCGTTGCAATAGGGCCTAAGCCTGGCAATACACCAATCAAAGTACCTAATACGCAACCGATCAAACAGTAGAGAAGGTTTTGTAGGGTTAGAGCGGTAGCAAAACCCAAGGCTAAGTTATCTAATAATTCCATTTAAATGCTCCTGGGTTTAAGCAGTGAAAAAGCTTGGCCACACTTGGAACTGAAGTTTTAAACCCCAGATAAAAGCGATGTAAGCAATAACATTAAGGATCACAGCGTTAACAATGGTGCCTTTCCAATGGAATTCATGGCTGGCCATTGCTGAGATAAATACTAAAACTAGTATTGAAAGCATTAAGCCTAAGTAAGCCAAAACAACACCAAAAATCACCACTGAGCCAGTTACCCATAAAACTGATGGCCAGTGCCATTGATCAATTTTGTCGCTTTCTTTTTTAGCTGACATCGCACCCATCGTAATGATGGCGCCAAGGACCGCTAAAAGAATGCCGAGCCAGAATGGAAAGAAACCTGGGCCCATTTTGGCAGCGGTTCCCATGTTGTAGGTAGTTGCAATATAGGAGAAGACTGATCCGATGGCTACGAACATCAAGCCGGAAGCAAAGTCTTTTTGACTGCGAATTTGCATCTTAATTCCCTTTTATTTTTTATAAAAATTGTTATAACTAAAGAATTGTAAGCTTTCTTAAAGGTTAAATAACGATTTTGTTGCCTAGGGTTTACACCAGTGCAGCCTCTCTGAGTCATAATTACGGTCATGAAAGTTACTCAAATTCGCCAAAATTTTTTAAAGTTCTTTGAATCCAAGGGGCACCAAGTTGTCTCGTCTAGCCCAGTTGTTCCAGGCGACGATCCAACCCTGCTTTTTACAAATGCAGGTATGAACCAATTCAAAGATGTTTTCTTGGGCTTTGATAAGCGTCCGTATACAAGAGCTACGACCGCTCAAAAATGTATTCGAGCTGGTGGTAAGCACAACGATCTAGATAACGTTGGTTACACAGCACGTCACCATACATTCTTTGAGATGTTAGGTAACTTCTCATTTGGCGATTACTTTAAGCGTGATGCGATTAGCTACGCTTGGGAATTGCTAACCACTGTTTATAAGTTGCCGGCGGATAAGTTGTGGGTAACTGTTTATGCAGAGGATGACGAGGCCTATGACATTTGGGCCAAGGAAGTAGGTGTACCTACTGAGCGAATTATTCGTATTGGTGACAATAAAGGTGGACGTTACGCTTCTGATAATTTCTGGATGATGGGGGATACAGGCCCTTGTGGTCCATGTACAGAAATCTTCTATGACCACGGTGAAGACATCCCGGGTGGCCCTCCAGGCAGCCCTAACGAAGATGGCGATCGTTACATTGAAATTTGGAACAACGTTTTCATGCAATTTAATCGCGATGAAGACGGTGTGATGCATCCATTACCTAAGCCTAGCGTAGATACAGGTATGGGCTTAGAGCGTATTGCTGCAGTTTTGCAGCACGTGCATTCCAATTATGAAATTGATTTATTTGTTAACTTGTTATCAGCTGCTAAAACTGCAGTTGATGCTGTTAGTGCAGCACCATGCGATGCCAATAGCCCTTCATTAAAAGTAATTGCCGATCACATTCGCGCATGTACTTTCACAGTGGTCGATGGTGTGATTCCTGGCAATGCCGGTCGCGGTTATGTATTGCGCCGTATTACCCGCCGCGCGATTCGCCATGGTTACAAATTAGGTGCCAGAGCCCCATTCTTCCATCAGTTGGTAACAGCCCTCGTTAAAGAAATGGGTGAGGCTTATCCAGAGCTCAAGGCGAATGAAGCACGTGTTACTGAAGTTCTTAAACAAGAAGAAGAGCGTTTCTTCCAAACCATTGCTAATGGCATGGAAATACTAGAAACAGCACTTGCTTCTGGCACTAAAGTCATTGATGGTGAAACTGCATTTAAATTGCACGACACATTTGGCTTCCCATTAGATTTGACTGCTGACGTATGTCGCGAACGTGATGTCACCGTTGATGAAGTTGGTTTTGAAACAGCTATGAACCGTCAGCGCGAGCAAGCTCGTGCAGCTGGCAAATTCAAAATGGCTCAAGGCCTTGAGTATTCAGGTGCTCCTACTGTGTTCCACGGTTACGAACAGTTAACTCAAGAATCAGCGAAAGTGTTGGCTTTGTATGTAGACGGCACGCAAGTAGCTTCTGTTAAAGCTGGTGATAGCGCTGTGATCGTTTTAGACAACACACCTTTTTATGCTGAGTCTGGTGGTCAAGTTGGTGATGCTGGTGAATTGCGCAACGCCTCTTGCTTGGTGGATGTAGAAGACACGCTAAAGATTCAAGCAGATGTTTTTGGACATCATGGTCAGGTGCTAGAAGGTGAAATTAAAGTAGGTGACCAGTTTGCAGCTAAGGTCAATGTCGAGCGTCGTTCACGTACGATTCGTCATCACAGCGCTACGCATTTGATGCACAAAGCATTGCGTGAAGTGTTAGGTGCGCATGTTCAGCAAAAAGGTTCTTTGGTAGACCCAGATAAAACGCGTTTTGACTTTACTCACAATGCACCGATGACTGCTGCTGAAATCAAGCAAGTAGAAGATTTGGTGAATGCAGAAATTTTGGCAAATGCCCAAGCATCTGCCAAAGTGATGAGCTTAGATGATGCGCAAAAAACTGGCGCGATGATGTTGTTCGGCGAAAAATATGGTGAAACAGTTCGTGTTTTAGAAATTGGCTCATCAAAAGAATTGTGCGGTGGTACTCACGTGCAGCGCACAGGAGATATTGGCGTATTTAAGATCTTGGCAGAAAGCGGCGTAGCTGCGGGTATTCGTCGTGTAGAGGCGATTGCAGGTGATCGTGCTCTTGCTTATTTACAACAGTTAGATGCCCAAGTGAACCAATTGGCGGCTGCTCTTAAAGCAACGCCAAATGATTTGCAGCAACGTATTACTCAATTGCAAGACCATGCACGTTCTTTAGAAAAAGAATTAGAGCGTTTGGGTTCTAAATTGGCTGCAAGCCAAGGTGATGAGTTGATGTCACAAGCTATTGAGGTGAAGGGCGTTAAAGTTCTTGCAGCTCAACTAGAGGGTGCTGATGCGAAAGTTTTGAGAGAAACTCTAGATCAGTTAAAAAATAAGTTGAAGTCTGCAACGATAGTCTTGGCATCTGTTCAAGATGGCAAAGTTCAATTGGCTGCTGGCGTGACTGCTGATGCTATCTCTAAAGTGAAGGCTGGTGAGTTAGTTAACTTTGTTGCTCAGCAAGTGGGTGGCAAAGGTGGCGGTAAGCCTGATATGGCGATGGCTGGCGGTACTGATCCAAAAGGTCTTGCTGGTGCCCTTCAAAGTGTTCAAGCATGGGTCACAGAGCGTCTATGAGCGTGCCAACGGTAATCCACAAAGAGGTAGATGCGACAGGTTTAACTTGTCCTCTACCTATTTTGCGTGCCAAAAAAGCCTTGGCTGAAATGCAAAGTGGTGAAACATTAAAAGTGACTGCAACTGATAGTGGTTCATCAACCGATTTCCCAACCTTTGCTAAGCACACTGGTAACGAGTTAATTGCTCAAGAAAAAGTGGGTGATGCTTTTGTGTTTTATTTAAAGCGCCGCTAATTCATTGAAATAAAAAAGCCTCAAATATTTGAGGCTTTTTTATTGGTAACCCAAGCTTAAAAAGCTCTGAGTAAAACCTTGCGATTATTGACGTGTTTTTAAGAACTCTTTGAACCCATCTTTAACTTCTGGGTGACGCAAAGCAAAATCAACAGTTGCTTTCAAATAACCTAATTTGCTGCCGCAGTCATAGCGAACGCCTTCGTATTCATAAGCCAATACTTGCTCTTGACTCAATAAAGATTGAATAGCATCTGTTAATTGCAATTCACCACCAGCACCAGGTTTGATATTTCTAATGTGATCAAAAATTCTTGATGACAGAATGTATCGGCCTACAACACCCATATTAGATGGGGCTTTTGATGGTTCTGGTTTTTCTACGATGCCATTTAATTTATAAATGCGATCTTCAAAAGCTTTGCCATCAATCACACCGTAGGATTTACTTTGTTCTGGTTCGATTTTCTCAACACCTAGGATGGAGCTACGATAGTGTTGGTATTTATCAACCATCTGTTTCATAACAGGCACAGGGCTATCCAAAAGGTCGTCAGCCAAGATCACGGCAAAAGCTTCATCTCTGATTAGCTTTTCAGCGCAAAGAACTGCGTGACCTAAACCAAGCGCTTCAGGCTGGCGAACATAAACGCAATCCACATGACTTGGTTTGATGCTGCGAACCAATTGAAGTAATTCATGTTTGTTCTTGGCTTCTAATTCAGCTTCTAATTCATAAGCTTTATCAAAGTGATCTTCAATCGCACGTTTACTGCGACCAGTAACAAAAATCATTTCTGTAATACCGGCAGCCATGGCTTCTTCAACAGCGTATTGAATTAATGGTTTATCCACTACGTTCAACATCTCTTTAGGACTGGCTTTGGTTGCAGGCAAGAAGCGAGTGCCAAGGCCTGCTACAGGGAATACTGCTTTGGTGATTGGTTTGGTCATATTAAGATGGTAAACGATTTAATTGGGTTTTAAGTTTCTCAACAAGTGATTCAAATTCAGCAAGTCGTTGCTTCTCTTGAACTACTACCGCCTCGGGCGCTCTGGCCACAAAGCTTTCATTGTTGAGTTTTGAATTGGCTTTGGCAATTTCAGCGTTGATGCGATCTATCTCTTTACCTAGGCGTAACTTCTCTGCGGCCACATCGATTTCTACTTTGAGCAAAATCTTTGTGTTGCCAACAATGGCTACTGGAGCGCCAGCACCATCGGCTTCAAGTTGAGCTTCATCTTCATAAATTTTCACTTCTGAAAGTTTTGCTAGTGCTTGAATATAAGGTGCGGCTACTTTGAGGTAAGCGGCATTGCCTGAGATATACAAAGGTACGCGTTGAGCTGGAGAGATTTGCATCTCACCACGAAGATTGCGGCAAGCATCGACAAGCGCTTTGATCTCAGCTACCCAAGCTTCACTTTGTTCATCAATCTTTTGCATTTGTGCCACTGGGTAAGCTTGAAGAGCGATGGTTTGCTTTTCTTGAGCCTCTAATGACTTGCCTGAGATCGGAGCTACGATTTGCCATAGCTCTTCAGTGATAAATGGAATGACTGGATGCGCTAAACGCAAAATAGTTTCCAATACTCTTAACAAGGTGCGGCGCGTTGCTCTTTGTTGAGCTGGCGTGCCGTTTTGTAATTGAACTTTTGCAAGCTCTAAGTACCAGTCACAATATTCATCCCATACAAACTGATAAATAGATGTGGAGATATTGTCAAAACGATAATCTTTGAAGCCTTTATCAATATCAGCTTCAACTCTTTGAAGTAAAGAAACGATCCAGCGATCAGCCGGTGAAAAATCTAAGTAACCATCTGGACCGCAATCGCTAGTACATTCTCCGATGCCGTTCTCTTCTGCAGAGCCTGGGCAATTCATAAGTACAAAGCGAGTGGCGTTCCACAATTTGTTACAGAAGTTTCTGTAACCTTCGCAACGCTTTTGATCAAAGTTGATGCTGCGACCTAATGTAGCCATTGAAGCAAAGGTAAATCGCAACGCATCTGTTCCAAATGCAGGGATGCCATCTGGATATTCTTTTTTGGTCTTCTTGGTAATGCTCTCAGCTTGCTTAGGATTCATTAAGCCCGTTGTTCGTTTCGCTAAGAGAGTTTCAAGATCGATACCATCAATCAAATCGATTGGATCCAAAGTGTTGCCTTTGGATTTACTCATCTTCTGACCTTCAGCATCACGTACTAAACCGTGAACATAAACAGTCTTGAATGGAATCTTGCCTGTGAAGTGGCAGGTCATCATGACCATGCGAGCTACCCAGAAGAAAATAATGTCAAAACCAGTTACCAATGCAGATGAAGGTAAGAAGTGAGCTAATTCTGGCGTTTTCTCAGGCCAGCCTAATGATGAGAATGGCACTAATGCGGAGCTGAACCATGTGTCCAACACATCATCATCACGACGAAGTGTTCCGGTATAGCCATTGGCTTTAGCTTTTTCAGTAGCTTCAGCTTCTGTGCGCGCCACAACAATCTTGCCGTCTTCTTGATACCAAGCTGGGATTTGATGGCCCCACCAAAGTTGGCGTGAGATACACCAGTCTTGGATACCTTCAAGCCATTGGTTATAGGTTGTAGTCCAGTTTTCTGGAACAAATTTCACATCACCACATTTCACGGCATCTAATGCAGCCTCTGCAATCGACTTACCTGGGCGATATTGGTTGTGCTCTGTTGGTTTAGACATCGCCACAAACCACTGATCTGTGAGCATTGGCTCAATAACAGACTTGGTGCGATCACCACGAGGCACCATCAAGGTGTGTGGCTGAACTTTTTCTAATAAACCCAAACCTTCAAGATCGGCAACGATCAATTTGCGCGCCTCAAAGCGATCAAGGCCTTGGTATTTTTGTGGCGCTTGGTCATTGATCTTGGCATCCAGCGTCAGGATGTTGATCATTTCTAATTGATGACGCAAACCAACTGCGTAGTCATTGAAGTCATGGGCTGGAGTGACCTTAACAACGCCAGTACCAAATTCTTTATCTACATAGTCATCAGCGATGATAGGGATCTGTCTATCTGACAGCGGCAAATTAACTGTTTGCCCAATTAAATGCTTGTAGCGTTCGTCTTCTGGATGAACCATCACGGCAACGTCACCCAACATAGTCTCTGGACGGGTAGTCGCAACAGTAAGATGACCTGAACCATTAGAAAGCGGGTAGCGGATATGCCACATAGACCCTTGTTCTTCTTCGCTCTCTACTTCCAAGTCAGAAACGGCAGTACCTAAAACAGGGTCCCAGTTAACTAAACGCTTGCCTCTGTAGATCAAGCCTTGCTCATAAAGACTCACAAAGACCTCGACAACAGCCTTGGACATCTTCTCGTCCATCGTGAAGTATTCGCGGCTCCAGTCAATCGAGGCACCTAAGCGACGGATTTGGCGGGTGATGGTTGAGCCTGATTGCTCTTTCCATGCCCAGACCTTCTCCAAGAACTTTTCGCGGCCCAAATCGTGTCTAGAGACCTTTTGAGCGTCTAATTGTCTTTCCACCACAATCTGAGTGGCGATACCTGCGTGATCAGTGCCAGGAACCCATAGGGTGTTTTGACCGCTCATACGAGCATGTCTGGCCAGTCCATCCATGATGGTTTGATTGAAGGCGTGACCCATATGAAGGGTGCCAGTGACGTTGGGCGGGGGTAGTTGGATGCAAAAACTATCCTTTTTATCGTCCAAAGTGGCGGTGGCAATACCCCTTTTTTCCCATTCAGGGCCCCATTGGGCCTCGATTTGGGCAGGTTCGAAAGATTTAGCGAGATCAGAAAGATTTTTAGACATAAGCCCGAATTATAATTTTTTGTTGAACCTAAAGGCACATGTGACGAATATTCTTAATAATCTCAATCCAGAACAGCTTGAAGCGGTGACTTTGCCGCCAGTCAATGAGGCTGGAAACGCCCAGTCAGCAATGATCCTAGCTGGGGCTGGTAGCGGCAAGACCAAAGTATTGACCACCCGTATTGCTTGGTTAATCCAAACTTCTCAAGCTTCCCCAGTAGGTATTTTGGCGGTTACCTTCACAAATAAGGCCGCCAAAGAGATGTTGACGCGCCTTTCTGTGATGATGCCGATCAATACCAGGGGTATGTGGGTTGGTACCTTCCACGGCCTTTGTAATCGATTATTAAGAGCCCATCATAAAGATGCTGGCTTACCTTCAACTTTCCAGATCTTAGATACTCAAGATCAGTTATCAGCGATCAAAAGACTTTTGAAGTCTCTCAAGATCGATGATGAAAAATACCCGCCCAAGCAACTGCAATATTTCATTGCACACGCCAAAGAAAAAGGGATGCGTGCCAAAGATATGGATCGCGGTGATTCATTTCAAAATACGATGGTCGAGCTCTATCAAGCTTATGAAGAGCAATGTCAGCGTGAAGGTGTTGTCGATTTTGCTGAATTGCTACTGCGCAGTTATGAGTTGTTAAAACACAATCAACCGATTCGTGAGCATTATCAAGAGCGTTTTCGTCATATTTTGGTGGATGAGTTCCAAGATACCAACGCCTTGCAATATGCATGGCTGAAGCTGATCTCGGGTTACGGTTCATCTAATCCAAGTTCTGTATTTGCAGTGGGTGATGATGACCAAAGTATTTATGCATTCCGTGGTGCGGATGTGGAGAACATGCGTTTATTTGAGCGCCATTTCAAACCGCACTTGGTTAAGCTTGAGCAAAACTATCGTTCGTTCGGACATATCCTAGATGCAGCCAATCATTTAATTGCTAACAACACAGAGCGTCTTGGCAAAAACTTAAGAACAGATGCAGGCCATGGTGAGCCGGTCAGAGTCTACGAGGCTGCAACAGATGGTACTGAGGCTGCATGGATCGTTGATGAGATCAAGAGCATTATTAATGCCGGTGGAACTCGTAGTGAAGTAGCAATTCTTTACCGTAGTAATGCGCAATCACGAATCATCGAGCATGGTTTATTTTCTGCCGGCATTCCTTACCGTGTTTATGGTGGTTTGCGATTCTTCGAGCGTGCTGAGATTAAGCATGCGTTAGCTTACTTACGATTGCTTGAGAACCCTAACGATGACACCTCATTCTCTCGCGTGGTTAATTTCCCAACGAGAGGTATAGGTGCCAAGAGTATCGAAACTCTTCAAGACAGTGCGAAATTAAATAATTGCTCTTTCTACACAGCAGCTCCTTATTTAGAAGGTAAGGCTGGATCATCCATTTCAGCATTTGTGCGATTGATTGATCACATGAGAGATGCAACGCGTCATTACACATTGCCAGAAACTGTTGATTACGTCATTCAGAACAGTGGTTTGATTCAACACTATTTGGCAGAGCGTGAAGGCCAAGATCGTGTAGAGAACTTACAAGAATTGGTGAACGCTGCGACTGCATTTATTGCCGAAGAAGGTATTCCTCAAAATACAGCTGCTGGCACATCAGAAACTGAGGTGGTGGTTGAGATGTCACCGTTAGCTGGATTCTTGGCGCATGCATCATTAGAAGCGGGTGACAACCAGGCGCAAGCAGGTCAAGACGCAGTTCAGTTAATGACAGTGCATGCTGCTAAAGGTTTGGAATTTACCAACGTCTTCATTACTGGCTTGGAAGAAGGTTTATTCCCTCACGAGAATAGTGTGAATGAAGATGATGGTCTCGAAGAAGAGCGTCGCTTAATGTATGTCGCTATTACTAGAGCTAAAGAAAAGTTATTTTTGTCACATACGCAATCAAGACTCTTGCATGGGCAAGTACGCTACAACTTACCATCTAGATTCTTAGATGAATTACCTGCTGAATCTCTTAAGCATCTCACGCCTAAAAATAAAGATGCGCGTTGGGGTAGCTCTACAACCACCAGCAGGATGCCGTCTTGGTCTGAGGGAAGTGATTGGGGTGGTCGTGCAGCAACAGTGCCACGCTCAACGCCTAGCGCTATTACTGCTCCAATTAGTACCATGCCGCGTAAAGATAATGGTCACGGCTTTAGAGTGGGTCAAAGTGTGTTCCATACCAAGTTTGGTGAGGGTCGCATATTAGCGATTGAAGGAAGTGCTGCAGAAGCTAAAGCGCATGTGAACTTTAATCGCCATGGACCTAAGTGGTTGCAATTAGCGATTGCTAAATTAACTGCGATTGATTAATTCCCCAGCACTAATTACTTTGATAGGTAAAAATAAAAAAGGGAGCAACAGATCCCTTTTTTATAACTCAGCTATTTCAATCAGCGAACCATTAATTCACTAACTCCGCTGACTCTTCCTTTGTGAAGCATGCTTTCCAGGTGGCAAAGAAAGAGCAATACATTACTGTTAAGGCTGCCATAGAGTAGGGCGGAATGATGAATGGAATCGCAACTCTTAAACCAATACCATCTAAAAACGCCTCAATAAAAAATGGCACAGCCACAATGAAGGCTGCCCAAATTAGTAAATAAAAAATAAATGCGCCACGATTTGTCCAACAAGCAATCCAGCTAGAAAACAAAGCTTGAGCTACAGACATCTTTTCCCATGCGATAAGTACTGGAGCAAACCACATCACCATTGCTACTGGGATGTAAAGCAAGACGCCAACGCCAAGACCTGTGTAGAGCTCTTTGACTTCTCTGATGGTCGGTGGGTTTTGCTCAGTCAGAATAGGAATTAGTTGTTGAAAGTCGATGAAGGCACTCGCAATCAAACTCAAAATAAGCACTAAGAATGCGTAAATGGTGCCAAGGACCAGTAAATTCTTTCTGATCACTGCGCCAAATTGTTTGAAGCCAATTAAATACACTGTAGGAAGAACACGCTCGCCACGGATCACCATTTGGCAAGCAGTCATAAATCCAACTGTTAGTGCAGGGGTTAAAACTAAAACAATAAAAACACCAAACACCGGAATCAAAATCGCGAATTGCGCGATAAAGATGTATAGGAAAACCAACATTAAAAATGCAAGAGGATTCTTCTTAAATAACCAAAGGCCCTGTCGAATCCATAAATAACCATCGCTAGCTTTAGTTTGATTGAGTTGCATAGGAGTTCTTGAGTTTATTTCTTAGGTTAATTATTCACTAAAGGAATGCTTTGGCGTCGTTGCGTCAAAATTCTCTCAAAGTGAGTAGGGTCATGTGGGGTCAGCATTTCTGCTTCGCGGGGCAAAAAGAAGTCCCATAGACGTGAGACCCAGAATCTTAAAGCAGCAGCTCTGAGCATCATCGGCCATGATGAAAGCTCTTCTGGCGTCAGAGGTCTTACGATTTGATATTGCTTTAATAGGCCGGTATATCTCACTGGATCAATTTCTCCTGAAGAAAGATCGATGCACCAGTCATTGACTGTCACAGCTAAATCAAATAACCACTTATCGTTGCCTGCAAAGTAAAAGTCGAAAAATCCGCCTAGTTTGTCCTTGCCTGATGATGGATCAAACAAAACGTTATCTCTAAATAAATCACAATGGCTTGGGCCTGATGGTAACTTCTTGTAATCGGCGCTGTTAAAGAATGTGATTTGCGCAGCAAGCTCATCATCAATTAAAACTTTCTGTTGTGCAGTTAAGTGCTGATGTACTTGAGGAATCGTATCTTTCCACCAGCCAATGCTGCGTAAATTTTCTTGAGATAAAGAAAAGTCTTGACCGGCTAAATGCATTTTTGCAAGCATCTGACCCACGGCCTCACAGTGCTCTAACTCAGGACTCAATCTTGAAACGCCAGCTAGTCTTGAAACAATCGTTGCTGGTTTGTCATTAATGAAACCTAGGATATTTTTTTGATTGTCTCGAACTGGGGCGGGAACCGTAATGCCCTTAAGCGCCAAGTGCTCCATTAACTCTAGGTAGTAAGGCAGTTGTTCTTTTGATAAACGCTCAAAAAGAGTTAATACGTATTCTGTAACGACACCATTCTTTTCTGTTGTTAGAAAAAAGTTAGAGTTTTCAATACCAGAACTGATACCTTTAATTTGTGTTGCAAGACCTAGCTGGTAATTCTTAGAAAGCCAAGCATTCACTTCATCAAGGGTAACGGGTGTAAAGACTGCCATGATGAATTAGAAAGGCATTCGGATCGTTGGAACACGAATCATTTCTTGTTCGCGTTTTGGATTGGTAGAGTCATTTGGTGCAGTCATTTCATATTTCCCAAATGCACTTTCAACAACAACTTCTGTTGGTTTACCGCTCTCTTTGTATTCCTTAATGTGGGTGCCATCTGACTCAGTATGTTCAAAAGTGGGCTTTTTAGACTCCGCTTTACCGGCCTCAGCATTATTTTTAACGGTTTTAGAGATCGGTTGCTGATTGATTTTTTTCAGCTCTTCAGCGTCCAAAGCTTGCGCACCTTGCGCGCTAAGTCCTTGTGATAAAAGGGAAAAAGTCATCGCTGAGATGGTGATAAGGCGCTTAAAAAGAGACTTATTTAAGCTCTTATGTGAAGAAAATATGAAAGTAGTCATGCATCAATTGTACGATTGTGGGATGTCTACACATCGCCTTTTGCTAGTTGACGGTTCTAGCTACCTTTACCGTGCCTTTCATGCCATGCCAGATTTGCGAAATTCGCAAGGTTTTCCTACGGGTGCCATTCAGGGAATGGTCAACATGATGCGCCGTGCGCGCACAGAATTAGATGCTGATCACATTGCCTGTGTCTTTGATGCGAAGGGTAAAACTTTCAGAGATGAGATGTATCCGGAGTACAAGGCCAATCGATCTTCCATGCCTGAAGACTTGGCGATGCAAATTGAAGCAATTCATAAAGTAGTGCGTGCCATGGGTTGGCCAGTATTAGTTGTGCCTGGCATTGAGGCTGATGACGTCATTGGAACTTTGGCTAAGCAAGCGAAAGCTGCCAATTGGAATGTCTTGATCTCCACTGGCGATAAAGACTTGGCTCAATTGGTAGAGCCTGGCATCAGCTTGATTAATACGATGACAGAAGAGCGCTTAGATACAGAAGGCGTTAAGAATAAATTTGGGGTAC
>ERZ1034365.1131-NODE-1131-length-13985-cov-2.472462_pt1 | contig 13985 bp, 12 predicted proteins | sample MGYA00520615_ERZ1034365 | MGnify/ENA primary metagenome ERZ1034365 (study PRJEB33736, sample SAMEA104284505) | Azolla filiculoides | biome: Urban; feature: Water surface; material: Ditch water | place: Netherlands | collected 2015-10-28 | depth 0-0.1 m ... | reverse complement strand
CGCCGGCCGACTGCTGGTGTTCCTGCCGCAGGACAAGCATGTCGGCGTGTCGCAGAAGATCCCGTTCGCCCAGCGCGAGGCCTTGCGCCAGCGCCTGGTCACGCTGACCGAGGAGGGCGGTGGTGGCTTCATCCTGCGCACCAACGCCGAGGACGCCTCGGACGAGGAACTGGCCGAGGACATCGCCTACCTGCGCAAGACCTGGGCCCATATCAGGAACGGCGCCACAAGACTGCCGCCGGCCTCGCTGCTGTACCAGGACCTGACCCTGCTGCAGCGCGTGCTGCGCGATCTGGCCGGCGCCCAGACCCAGTCGATCCGGGTCGACTCGCGCGAGCAGTTCGCCTTGCTCGAAGCCTTTGCGCGCGAATACATGCCGAGCACCCAGGACCGGCTGCAGCTCTACACCGGCGAACGCCCGATCTTCGACCTGCACCAGATCGACGAGGACATCGCGCGCGCGCTGAGCCGCCGGGTCGAACTCAAGTCGGGCGGCTACCTCGTGATCGACCAGACCGAGGCCCTGACCACGGTCGACGTCAACACCGGCGGCTATGTCGGGGCACGAAACTTCGACGACACCGTGTTTCGTACCAACCTCGAAGCGGCACAGGCCATCGCGCGCCAGCTGCGGCTGCGCAACCTGGGCGGCATCATCATCGTCGACTTCATCGACATGGTGCGCGAGGACCACCGCGAAGCCGTGCTGAGCGAATTCCGCAAGCAGATCGGGCGCGACCGGGTCAAGACCATGGTCGGCGGCTTCTCGCAGCTCGGGCTGGTCGAGATGACGCGCAAGCGCACGCGCGAATCGCTGGCCCAGATGCTGACCGAAACCTGCCCGGCCTGCGAGGGCAAGGGCCGGGTCAAGACCCCGCGCAGCGTCTGCTACGACATCCTGCGCGAGATCCTGCGCGAGGCGCGCGCCTTCAACCCGCGCGAATTCCGCATCGTCGCCTCGTCCCAGGTGGTCGAACTGTTCCTCGACGAGGAAAGCGCCCACCTCGCGGGCCTGTCCGACTTCATCGGCAAGCCGATCTCGCTGCAGACCGAGGGCTCGATGACGCAGGAACAGTACGACATCGTGCTGCTTTGATATCATTTCTTGCCGGTGCCTGACGCCCCAGCTCAACCCTCCACGACGCAGTCAACCCCCAACGCCGCAGCATGATGAAGATTTCGGGCCCTGACGACCATTCCCCGGCCTCGGGCCGACGCCGCAGCCTGCTGACCCTGGCCGGCGCCGGCCTGCTCGGCGCTCCGCTCGCACCCGCCTGGGCCCAGTTCCGGGTCGAGGTCAGTGGCGTCGGCACCAAGCAGATCCCGGTCGCGATCGCGCCGTTCCAGGGCGCCAGCCCCGCCAGCGCCGACGTGCCGGCCATCATCCGCGCCGACCTCGAGCGCAGCGGCGTGTTCCGCCTGATCGCCGCCCAGGGCGGCGCGCTCGACGAGAACTCGCGTCCCGACCTCGCCCCTTGGCGCGAACGCGCCGACGCGCTGCTGACCGGCAGCGTGATCCGGCTCGCCAACGGCCAGTTCGACGTGCGCTTCAGGCTCTGGGACACGCTGAAGTCCCAGGACCTCGGAGGCTTGAGCTTTCCCGTCGCTGCCGCCGACCTGCGCCTGGCCGCGCACAAGGTCGCCGACTATGTCTACGAGAAGCTCACCGGCGCCAAGGGCGTGTTCTCGACCCGTATCGCCTATGTCTCGAAGAACGGCACGCACTACAGCCTCTGGGTTGCCGATGCCGACGGCGAGGGCGCGCAGGCCGCGTTGACCAGCAACGAACCGATCATCTCGCCGGCCTGGTCGCCCAGCGGCGCCCAGCTGGCCTATGTCTCGTTCGAGGCGCGCAAGCCCGTGATCTACGTGCACGACATCGCCAACGGGCATCGCCGCCCGGTCGCGACCTGGCGCGGCTCCAACTCGGCGCCGGCCTGGGCCCCCGACGCCAGCCGCATGCTGGCCACCCTGACGCTGTCGGGCAACTCGCAGGTCTACGAAATCAGCACCAACGGCGGCGGCAACCCGCGCCGCTTGACGCAAACCGGCGGCATCGACACCGAAGCCGTGTTCACCCCCGATGCCGCCAGCATCTATTTCGTCAGCGACCGTGGCGGCTCGCCGCAGATCTACCGCATGCCCGCGCGCGGCGGCAGTGCCGAGCGCGTCACCTTCAACGGCAACTACAACATCTCGCCGGCCATCAGCCCCGACGGTCGCTGGCTGGCCTATATTGCGCGCATGGGCGGCGCCTTCAAGCTGCAAGTGATGGAACTCAGTAGCGGTAATATCGCCTCTGTCACAGATACCAGCGAGGATGAGCGGCCCACCTTTGCGCCCAACAGCCGCCTGATCATGTATGCCAGCAAGGTGGGTGGCCGCGAAGCCCTGTTGACTACCACGCTGGATGGCCAGATCAAGACCCGACTGGCCAGCGTTCCCGGCGACATCCGGGAGCCCAACTGGGGTCCGTTCCCGCGTTGATCGTCTAGTACCGATCATTCCTCCACAACATATCCAACTACCACAAGTCGATGCAAGTCTCCCACGCCTTTGATACCCAAGCACGCCGCCTGACCCGACTGGCCGCTGTCGCCACCCTCAGCGCTGTGCTCGCCGCCTGCGGCTCCAGCGTCAAGCTCGAAGACGCGGCGCCGGTCGCCGATCGCAGCGGCTCCAGCTCGGTCGGCGCCAACGGTGCTGCAGGCGCCAACGGCGTTGGTCAGCGCGCCATCTCCGGCGTGCAGGCCGACAGCTTCAAGGCCGGCCAGGCCCCGGCCAACGTCGAGCGCGTGGTCTACTTCGACTTCGACAGCTACGCCGTGCGCCCCGAGTTCAACGGCCTGATCGACGGCCACGCCAAGTTCCTCAACGGCAACAGCCAGCGCCGCGTCAACCTCGAAGGCCACACCGACGAGCGCGGCGGCCGCGAATACAACCTGGCGCTGGGCCAGAAGCGTGCCGAAGCCGTGCGCCGCGCGCTGGCGGTTTCGGGTGTGTCCGACAGCCAGATGGAAGCGGTCAGCTTCGGCAAGGAAAAGCCGGCCAGCCAGGGCAGCAATGAAGAAGCCTGGGCCCAGAACCGCCGCGTCGAACTGACCTACCGCTGATCCGATGCTCCGCCAGATCCACCATCCCCGGCGCTCCCTGCGACTGCCCACCGCTGGCTCCAGCCTGGTGCAACTGGCCTGTGCCGGGCTGCTGGGTCTCGCGGCCTGCCTGCCGGCCCAGGCTGCCCTGTTCGGCGACGACGAGGCGCGCAAGGCCATCCTCGAGCTGCGCGCCAAGGTCGATGCGAACCGCCAGTCGGGCGACAGCGCGCTGGCCGAGCTGCGCCACCAACAAGAGACGCAGGACAGCAACAGCCGTCGCGTCGTGCTCGAGCTGGCCAATCAGGTCGAAGCGCTGCGCGCCGAACTGGCCCAGCTGCGCGGCCAGAACGAGCAGCTCGTGCGCGACGTGACCGAGCTGCAGCGCCAGCAAAAAAGCACGTTGACCCTGGTCGACGACCGGCTGCGCAGCCTCGAGCCGGTGCGCGTGAGCCAGGACGGGGTCGACTTCACGGTCCAGCCGCGCGAGAAAGCCGAATTCGACACTGCCATGGTTGCGCTGCGCGCGGCCGACTTCGACAAGGCCGCCGACCTTTACGGCCAGTTCATGCGCCGCTATCCCGACAGCGGCTACCTGCCCGCCGCGCTCTACTGGCAGGGCAATGCCCGCTACGCCTCGCGCGACTACAAGCCCGCGATCGACAGCTACCGCGCGCTGATCGCCAAGGTGCCGAACCACGCGCGCGTGCCCGAAGCCATGCTCGCGATCGCCAACTGCCAGCAGGAGCTGAAAGACGCCAAGGCGGCCAAGCGCACGCTGGAAGAACTGTTCAAGAGCTACCCCAAGTCCGAAGCCGGCATCGCCGCCCGCGACCGACTGGCCCGCATGCAGTGACCGATCTCGACAGCAGGGACAGTGACAGCGCTGTCTTCGAGCGCCGCTTCGGCGGCCTGCGCCGCCTCTACGGCAGCGAAGGCGCGCAGCGCATCTTCGACGCCCACGCGATCGTGGTCGGCATCGGCGGCGTCGGCAGTTGGGTCGCCGAAGCCTTTGCGCGCAGCGGGGTCGGGCGCATCACGCTGATCGACCTCGACCATGTCAGCGAATCCAACATCAACCGCCAGTTGCAGGCGCTGAGCTCGACCCAGGGCCAGGCCAAGATCGAAGCCATGCGCGAGCGCATCGCGCAAATCAACCCGCAGGCCCAGGTCCAGCTGATCGACGATTTCGTCACGCCCGACAACTGGGCCGACTGCCTGCACCTGGCCGACATCAGACCCGGCGAACGGCTGGCCGTGGTCGACGCCTGCGACCAGGTCAAGGCCAAGACCGCACTGGCCGCCTGGGCCCTGCGCGCGCGCGCGCTGTTCGTGACCGTGGGCGCTGCCGGCGGCAAGCGGCTGGCGCATGCGGTCGAGATCGCCGACCTCAGCGAAACCACGCACGATCCGCTGCTGGCACAGCTGCGCTACCGGCTGCGCAAGGCGCATGGCGGTGCCCGCCAGGGCCGCATGCAGGTGGCCTGTGTCTTCAGCCGCGAAGCGGTCGCGCCGCCCGATGCCTCCTGCGTGCTGCCCGGCAGCAGCGATGGCACGCTCAACTGCCATGGCTACGGGTCGATGGTCAGTGTGACCGCCAGCTTCGGCCTCTGCGCGGCCGGCTGGGTCATGGACGGCTGGGCGCGTGGGCAGGGCAGCTGCAAAAATATCCAGCCCAAGCCAGAAAGCACGCAAAACCCCGCTAGAATAGCCGCTTCGGCAAACGCATAGCCCGCTTGCCACCCCTCAAGGTAGGGTCGTTAGCTCAGTTGGTAGAGCAGTTGACTTTTAATCAATTGGTCGCAGGTTCGAGTCCCGCACGACCCACCACCCTTACAAAAGCCCCAAGGATTGCCTGGGGCTTTTGTTTTTTTGGGCGACTCGCGCTAACATGAGGACATGAAATATCGTCTTGCAAGCGCCGCTCTGGCCCTGCTCGCGGTCGGCTCTGCCCTTGGCGCCACCACCGAGCCCGCCCCGCTCAAGACCATCGAGCGGCTGGATCTGGTGCGCTACCTCGGCACCTGGCACGAGATCGCGCGCACGCCCAACTGGTTCCAGCAAAAATGCGCGTCCGACACCCGGGCCGAATACCGGCCACTGTCTGGCGACAAGGTGCAGGTCATCAACCGCTGCCGCAGCGCCGACGGCCAGCTGACCGAAGCCATCGGCGAAGCGCGTCGCATCGGCGGCCCCGAATCGGCCCGACTCGAAGTGCGTTTCGCGCCAGCCTGGCTGTCCTGGTTGCCCTTCGTCTGGGGTGACTACTGGGTGGTCGACCTCGATGCCGACTACCAGCTGGTCGCGGTCAGTGAACCCCAGCGCCAATACCTCTGGGTGCTGGCACGCCAGCCCCAGGTCGACGCCCAGGCTTACTCGGCGCTGCTGGGCCGGCTCAAGCAGCAGGGCTTCGACCTCAGCAAACTCGAGCGCTCGCCGCAATCCGCGCCCTTGCCCCAGCTGGCGCGCTAATGTCCGGGGCCACCGGGCCCGGCCTGATCGCATAGACTTCGGGGCATGTCAACGCATCACTACCACCTCTACGCGATCGGCAACGCCCTGGTCGATACCGAATACGAAGTCTCCGACGCCCAATTGCAAGCCATGAGGGTGGACAAGGGGCACATGACCCTGATCGAAGCCCCGCGCCGCGCTGAACTGCTGGCCCAGGTCCATGGTCAGCAGGCACGTCGCACCGGTGGCGGCTCGGCTGGCAATACCGTGGTCGCGCTGGCCCAGCTCGGCGGCCATGCCTTCTACAGCTGCCGCGTCGCCGACGACGAGCTTGGCGCCTTCTATGCCGCCGATCTGGCGCATAACGGCGTTGCCACCAACCTCAGCCACACCAAGGCCCCGCAGGGTCAGACCGGCAGCTGTCTGGTGCTGGTCACCCCCGATGCCGAACGCAGCATGAGCACCTTCCTCGGCGCCACCGCCGAACTCGACGCCAGCGCCCTGCATCCCAAGGACATCGCGCGCTCCAAGGTCTACTACATGGAAGGCTATCTGGCCGCCTCGCCCAGCGGGCTGCAGGCCGCGCTCGAAGGCCGCCGCATCGCCCAGGAAGCCGGCCAGGCGCTCGCGCTCACGCTCAGCGACGTCAGCATGATCCAGTTCTGCCGCGCCGGCCTCGAAGCCATGGCGGCAGGCGGCCTGGACTACCTGTTCTGCAACGAGCAGGAAGCCCGTGCCTGGACCGGCCTGCAGCACATCGACAGCGTCGTCTCCGGCATGGCGGTAATGGCCAGGACCGTCTGCATCACGCGCGGCGCCCAGGGCTGCCTGGTGCTGGAAAACGGCACAGTCACCGACGTGCCAGCCCCGACCATCGACCCGGTCGACAGCAACGGCGCGGGTGACATGTTTGCCGGCGCCTTCCTGTACGCGGCCACCCACGGCCACTCGCATGCACAGGCCGCGCTGCTGGGCAACCGCTGCGCCGCCGCCGTGGTGGCCCAGCATGGCAACCGGCTCAAGCTGGAACAGATGCGGGCGCTGCTGGACGGATTCGAGCGCTGAAACGACAAAAGCACCCGAAGGTGCTTTTGCTTGAGTCAAGCGCTGCCGTGTATCAACCCCGCGCCGCGTCCGCCATCCGTTCGGCCAGCGCCCGTGCCTGGTCTGCATCGCGTGCCTCGACCATCACGCGCAGCAGCGGCTCGGTGCCGCTGGCACGGATCAGCACGCGCCCGGTCTGGCCCAGCTCGACCTCGGCCGCTGCAATCGCCGCCTGCAGCGCCGCGTTGCTCTTCCAGTCCTGGCCCGGCTGCAGCCGCACGTTGATCAGCACCTGCGGGAACAGCTCGACACCGGCCAGCAGCTCGGCCAGGCCCTGGCCCGAGCGCGCGACCGCCTGCAGCACCTGCAGGGCCGACACCAGCGCGTCGCCCGTGGTCTGGCGGTCCAGCAGCAGCAGATGGCCCGAACCCTCGCCGCCCAGCAGCCAGTGGTGGCGGTGCAGTTCCTCCAGCACATAGCGGTCGCCGACCTTGGCGCGCACGAAGGCCACGCCCTTGGCCTTCAGCGCCAGCTCGACCGCCATGTTCGTCATCAGCGTGCCGACCACGCCTGGCACTACCTCGTCACGGGCCAGTCGCTCGGCCGCCAGCAGGTACAGCAGCTCGTCGCCGTTGTACAGGCGGCCCTCGGCGTCGACCATCTGCAGCCGGTCGGCATCGCCGTCGAGCGCAATGCCGACATCGGCACCATGCTGCTTGACCGCGGCCACCAGCGCCTCGGGGTGGGTGGCACCGACGCCGTTGTTGATGTTGAGCCCGTCCGGGCTGCAGCCGATCGCGATCACCTCGGCGCCCAACTCGTGGAACACCTTGGGTGCGATCTGGTAGGCCGCGCCATGCGCCGCATCGACCACGATCTTCAGGCCCTTGAGGCTGAGCTCGCGGTCGAAGGTGCTCTTGCAGAACTCGATGTAGCGCCCGGCCGCATCGTCCAGGCGCCGGGTCTTGCCCAGGCTGGCCGAATCGGCCCAGACCGGCGGCTCCTCCAGCGCGGCTTCGACCGCCAGCTCCCAGTCGTCGGGCAGCTTGGCGCCATGTGCGCTGAAGAACTTGATGCCGTTGTCGGCAAACGGGTTGTGGCTGGCCGAAATCACCACGCCCAGGCTGGCGCGCTGGGCCGTGGTCAGGTAGGCCACGGCCGGAGTCGGCACCGGCCCGAGCAGCACGACATCGACACCGGCCGAGTTGAAGCCCGACTCGAGCGCGGATTCGAGCATATAGCCCGAGATCCGGGTGTCCTTGCCGATCAGCACGGTCGGGCGGGCCTCTTTCTGCTTGAGCACGCGGCCGACCGCATGCGCCAGCTTGAGGATGAAGTCCGGGGTGATGGGGGCCTGGCCGACGGTGCCACGGATGCCGTCGGTGCCGAAATATTTGCGTGTCATGTCCGTAGTATCTTCTTGAAGTTCAGGCTCTGCCGTAACGGTCCTCGAAGCGCACGATGTCGTCCTCGCCCAGGTAGCTGCCGACCTGGACTTCGATCAGCTCGAGCGGGATCTTGCCCGGGTTCTCCAGCGCGTGCACCGCGCCCACCGGCAGGTAGATCGACTGGTTCTCGGTCAGCAGGCGCTGCTGGCCGTCGAGCGTGACGCGCGCCGTGCCGCTGACCACGATCCAGTGCTCGGCCCGGTGGTGGTGCATCTGCACCGACAGCTTCTGGCCCGGCTTGACCGTGATGCGCTTGACCTGGTAGCGCTTGCCGTTGTCGATGCTGTCGTACTGGCCCCAGGGGCGGTAGACCTCGCGGTGGATCTGGTGCTCGTTGCGCCCGCTCGCCTTGAGCTGGGCCACGATCTGCTTGACCTCGCTGACGCGGTCGCGCGGCGCCACCATCACGGCGTCCTTGGTCTGCACCACCACATGGTTGTGCAGGCCGACCGTCGCGACCAGCGCGTTCTCGGCGAAGATCAGGTTGTCGTGGCTGTCGTGCGCCAGCACGTCGCCACGGTGCACATTGCCGTCGGCATCGTGCGGCAGCACCTCCCACAGCGCGGCAAAGGCGCCGACATCGCTCCAGCCGGCGTCCATCGGCACCACCACGGCGCTATCGGTCGGCTCCATCACCGCGTAGTCGATCGACTCATCGGGGCAGGCCTGGAAGGCGGCCACATCGACGCGCACGAAGTCGAGGTCGGGCTGGGGCTGGGCCATGGCGGCACGGCAGGCGGCCAGGATATCGGGCCGGTGGCGTTCCAGCTCTTGCAGATAGCGGCTGGCGCGGAAGCAGAACATGCCGCTGTTCCAGTCGTAGTCGCCGCTGGCGACATAGGCCTGCGCGACTTCAAGCGCGGGCTTCTCGACGAAGCGCTCGACCGCCCAGGCGCCGTCGGTCACCGCTGCGCCGCGCTTGATGTAACCGTATCCCGTTTCGGGCTGGCGCGCGACGATGCCAAAGGTCACCAGTGATCCGGACTCAGCCAGGGGCAGGGCGGTGCGCACGGCAGCCTGGAAGGCCGGGGTGTCCTGGATCACATGGTCGGCGGCCAGCACCAGCAGCAGCGGGTCTGCCCCGCCGGTCGTGGCGTGCAACGCGGCCAGCGCGACGGCCGGCGCGGTGTTGCGACCAGCCGGCTCGAGCAGGATGTTGCGGCCCAGCGCCTCGACCTGACGCAACTGCTCGGCCACCAGAAAACGGTGGTTCTCGTTGCAGATCACCAGCGGCTGCGCGCCGGTCAAGCCGTCCAGCCGCGCCACGGTGGCCTGCAGCATCGACTGCTTGCCGTCGAGCGCCAGGAACTGTTTCGGAAACAGCTCGCGCGACAGCGGCCACAGGCGGGTGCCGGAACCGCCGGCCATGATCACGGGAAGCAAGAGATTGTGTTTCATCGGTGTGTGACAGTCAGATTCAGTTCAGTGCTGAAAGCCTTATTCGTACAACTCCGCCTGGGCCAGCGTCCTGGCCGCCGCATCCTTGGCTGCCAGCTGCGGCTCGAAGTCGATCGGCCAGTCTATGCCCAGGGCTGGGTCGTTCCAGAGCAGGCTGCGCTCGTGCTGGGGCGCGTAATAGTTGGTGGTCTTGTAGAGGAACTCGGCCGACTCGCTCAGCACGACGAAGCCATGGGCAAAGCCCGGCGGCACCCAGAGCTGCTTGTGGTTGTCAGCGCTCAGCTGCACGCCCACCCACTGGCCGAAGGTGGGCGAAAGCTGGCGCAGGTCGACCGCCACGTCGAACACCTCGCCCTGCACCACGCGCACCAGCTTGCCCTGGGCCTGCTCGATCTGGTAATGCAGGCCGCGCAGCACGCCACGGGCCGACTTGCTGTGGTTGTCCTGCACGAAGTCGACCTGCAGCCCGGTGGCCTCGGCGAAGTCGCGCGCATTGAAACTCTCGAAGAAGAAGCCGCGCGCATCGCCAAAGACCTTGGGTTCGAGCAGCAGGACTTCGGGAATGGCGGTAGGCGTGACGGTGAATGGCATGGAGTACTAAGTAGGGGCGGTCAACGGTTTACTTGAGCAGGCTCAGCAGGTACTGGCCGTAGCCATTCTTCTTCAGCGGGTCGGCCAGCTGCTGCAGCTGGGCCGCATCGATCCAGCCCTGGCGGAAGGCGATTTCCTCCGGGCAGGCGACCTGCAGGCCCTGGCGCTTTTGCAGCGTCGCGATGAAGCTGGCGGCCTCGAGCAGGCTGTCGTGGGTGCCGGTGTCGAGCCAGGCGTAGCCGCGGCCCATGATCTCGACGTTGAGCTGGCCCAGCTCCAGGTAGCGCTTGTTGACGTCGGTGATCTCGAGCTCGCCGCGCGCGCTGGGCTGGATGTCGGCCGCGATGTCGCAGACCTGCTGGTCGTAGAAATACAGGCCGGTGACCGCGTAGTTCGACTTCGGGGTCTGGGGCTTTTCCTCGATGCTGAGGGCGTGGAAGTTTTGGTCGAATTCGACCACGCCGTAACGCTCGGGGTCTTGCACATGGTAGGCAAACACGCTGGCGCCCTGGGTGCGCGCATCGGCGCTGTGCAGCTGCTTGATCAGGTCATGGCCGTAGAAGATGTTGTCGCCCAGCACCAGCGCGCTCGGGTGATTGCCGACAAAGTCACGCCCGATGATGAAGGCCTGGGCCAGGCCGTCCGGACTCGGCTGGACCGCGTACTGGATGTTCATGCCCCACTGGCTGCCGTCGCCCAGCAGGTCGGCAAAGCGCGGCGTGTCCTGCGGCGTGCTGATCAGCAGCACGTCGCGGATGCCGCTCAGCATCAGCGTGCTGAGCGGGTAATAGACCATCGGCTTGTCGTAGACCGGCATGAGCTGCTTGCTGACAGCCTGGGTCACGGGATAGAGCCGGGTGCCGGAGCCGCCGGCCAGGATGATGCCTTTGCGATCAGTCATGATGAATTCGATTATTGGATGTCAGAGGATTTCGGCCAGCAGGCGCTCGACGCCCTGTTGCCAGGGCGGCAGCGTCAGGCCGAAGGTCTGTTGCAGCCGGGTCGTGTCCAGGCGCGAGTTGTGCGGTCGCCGGGCCGGGGTCGGGAAGGCGCTGGTCGGCACCGGGTCGATCGCCTGCACCTTGAGTTCGAGCCCGGGCTGGAGTCGCCGCGCGATCTCGACCACCTGGCTGGCATAGCCATGCCAGGAAGTCTCGCCCGCGGCTGCCAGGTGGTAAAGCCCATGGCCGCTGCCGGTGCGCAGGACCTGCCGCACCGCATGCGCGGTCACGTCGGCGATCAGCTCGGCGCCAGTCGGCGCACCGCGCTGGTCGTCGATCACGCTCAGGCGCTCGCGCTCCCGGGCCAGGCGCAGCATGGTCTTGGCGAAGTTGCCGCCGCGCGCGGCGTAGACCCAGCTGGTGCGAAAGATCAGGTGCCGCTCGCAGGCCTCGGCAATCAGCTGTTCGCCCTCGAGCTTGCTGCGGCCATAGGTATTCAGCGGGCCGGTGACATCGGCTTCCTGCCAGGGCTGGTCGCCGCTGCCGTCGAAGACATAGTCGGTGCTGTAGTGCACCAGCCAGGCGTCCAGTTGGGCGGCTTCAATTGCCAGAACCTCGGGGGCCAGGGCGTTGAGGCGGAGGGCCAGTTCGGGCTCGGATTCGGCCTTGTCCACCGCGGTGTGGGCGGCGGCATTGACGATCACATCGGGGCGCACATCGCGCACGGTTTGCGCCAAGGCTTCTGGCCTGGACAAGTCGCCGCACAGTGGGGTGCTGTGACGGTCCAGCGCGATCAATTCACCCAAGGGGGCCAGGCTGCGTTGCAGCTCCCAGCCGACCTGGCCGTTTTTGCCGAGAAGAAGAATTTTCATGAAAGCCCGAATCAGGATGGTCACTCCAGTGCTTGTCACCGGAGCTGCGTGCCGTGAAGTGGCTGCGCATGGCAACCGATGGGCAGATTTTAGAAGCAATGCACTGCCGCTCAGGTTAAAGTTGGCATTCCAATCAGGAGTTTCCTCATGGCCAAATCCCCCGCCTCTGACAAGAACGCAAACGCCGCAGACAAGGCCACTGACAACAGCGCTGCGCCCGCCCCCCCCCACCAGATCAGGCTGGCCGGCCTGGGCGCCATGGCCAAAGCACAACAACAAGGCAGCAACGCCAACGAGGCCTTGGTCAACGACGGCTTGGCCTTTCAGCGCAAAAGCCAGGCCGAAGCCCAGCAACGCCTGCACGAAGCCACCGAGCGCCTGACCCACCTGGCCAGCGACTTTGGCCAGCAAACCACGGTGCGTGTGGACCGCCTGGAACACCTGTTTGAAGACCGCGTGGCCAAGGCCCTGCAGCGCTTGGGCATGCCCACGCTGTACGACCTGCAAGCCCTGACCGAGCGCGTGGCCCAGCTGGAAGCCCAATTGGCCAAAGCCAGCGCATCGCCTTGCGCGGCCGCTGCAGCGCCATAGGTTTTGGTGATGGTGTTGGCCTCAATGTCCACATAGGACAAGGCGTTCACATGCACATCACCGGCCACCTGAATGTTGTCGCGTGCGCCCAGTTTGGCCGTGGCATTGGCGGTCGATCGGATTTCGGTGTCCACCAATGCAATGGGCAAGGCCCCGCCAATGTCCAAGCGTCCCAAAGACGATCCCCGAAACTGGTTGTAGGCCCGCACTTCCAGCAAACCGTTGCCGTTGTCGCCCAAGTTCAACACCACATCGTCCCCGATTTCGGCCACCGCGTTGCCATTCAGGGTGGTCTTGGCATCGGCACCCGCACCGGCAATCACACCGCCGCCGCCGCCTTGTACGTTGATGGCCGTCAGGTCCGTGCGCTCCACATCGTTGGTGGCCAAAATTTGCAGCTGGGCACCCGTCAGTTTGGCGTTGTTGCCCAGTTTGGCCGTGGCCGAACCCGTCAACGAAGCCACGGTGACCGCGCCCGAACCCCCAAAAGCCGAGGCATTGATGGTTGACGCCTGGGTGTCATAACGCACCTTGCGCTCGGCCGTCACGGCCGTCAGGCCATCCACCAGCAGGCCTGAGCCGCTGCTGGACAAAGTGGCACTGACGTTTTGAACATGGTTGATGCGGGCATCTGCACCCGCCCCGGCCACCACACCGCCACTGCCCGCCACCGCATCGGCATGCGCTTTGGCCTGTGCGCCATGCTCAGCGGCCCAGCGCATCAAGGCGTTACCGCCCAATGAAACACCTGCCGCCACCAGGCGTTCGCCACCCAAGCGTTGGTGTTCTTGACGCAAGCGCTTCAAGATCCAATCCACTTCCTGATGGTCGCCTGAATGGTAGGCGCGTGGCGCATGGTTGAGTTCACCACTGCAGCCCCTGAAATGGGGCAAAGCAAAGTTCACATCGTGTTCTGCTGCCCAGTCGGCGAAGGCCTCCGCATAGTGGCTTTGCGAGGAGCCTTCCAGGCCATGGAACAACACCAAAAGCGGTCGAGATCCATGGCTCGCATGCTGCCTGTCCACATCTACAAAATCACCGTCAGCTGTTGCCCAGCGCTCGCGCTGCAAAGGCAAGGCAGCACGCCAGCGCCTGCGTGCAAACAATGCAGGCCAAATGGTCTGTGCATGCCCGCCGGGCAACCAAACTGGGGCTGTGTGTCTCATCAATGGAGCACCATTGGCGATAGGCCCTGATCACCCGCATCGTGCGACGTGCCAGGGCTGGTGTGGTGCGCCACCATGCGCCAGCCTTGGGGGGTCTTGTGGTAAACATTGGTCGCAATCACCCAAGCCTGTTGCGGGCCTTGTGGTGTGATCACCTCAACACGCTCCACCAAATGGTGGACAGCACTGGCTAACGACTGGATCTTGTGCACACGCTCAGGAAACGCTTGGACGCTGCCGTTGGCAAACATGGCTTCAAAAACTGCACGTATGGCGCCCGGCCCTACCACGCGGGGCCCACCGGGGTGTACGCAAACGATCTCGTCTTCTTCGGCCCAGCATGCCATCAGTTGCCCAATGTCCGCATTGTGCAAGGCCTCGTAAAAGG
>ERZ1034365.1129-NODE-1129-length-13996-cov-3.479991_pt1 | contig 13996 bp, 12 predicted proteins | sample MGYA00520615_ERZ1034365 | MGnify/ENA primary metagenome ERZ1034365 (study PRJEB33736, sample SAMEA104284505) | Azolla filiculoides | biome: Urban; feature: Water surface; material: Ditch water | place: Netherlands | collected 2015-10-28 | depth 0-0.1 m ... | reverse complement strand
CGGCTTTTTGTGCCACCAACATGATGCGGCGCTCAGCAGCCATGGCGGCTTCGAGGGCCTTGATGCTCTTTGGGCGTCCCACAAACAAGGGGATGACCATGTGCGGGAACACCACCACATCACGCAAAGGCAACAGTGGCAGTTCTAAAGGGGTAGCGGGCAGCGGGGGTTGTCCAGACATGGTCAGCCTTCCAGTAAAAAAGGGACAGGCATCGTTGCGCTGTCCCCGAGTTCAATCATCAAGCCTTTTTGGCGGCCTCTCGGTACACCAACAAAGGAGGTTTGTTTTCTTCGATGGTGGCCTCTTCAACCACCACTTTCTCAACATTCGTCGAATTTGGTAATTCGTACATGGTGTCGATCAGGGATTGTTCAAGGATAGAGCGTAAACCACGCGCGCCTGTTTTGCGAGCCAATGCTTTTTTGGCAATGGCACGTAACGCAGCTGGGCGAATTTCCAGCTCAGCACCTTCCATGGCCAACAGCTTGCTGTATTGCTTGACCAAAGCGTTCTTTGGCTCGGTCAAGATCTGAACCAGAGCGTCTTCTGTCAGCTCTGCCAAGGTGGCGACCACGGGCATACGGCCCACGAGTTCAGGAATCAAGCCGAACTTGATGATGTCAGCGGGTTCAACCTCGCCAAACACTTCAGACAAGCTGCGTGACTCTTTGCTCTTGACGGTTGCGCCAAAGCCAATGCCGGAGGCTTCTGTGCGGTTTTCAATGACTTTTTCAAGCCCTGCAAACGCGCCACCGCAAATGAACAAGATGTTGGTCGTGTCGATTTGCAAGAAATCTTGGTTGGGGTGCTTGCGGCCACCTTGAGGTGGAATGCTCGCCATCGTGCCTTCAATCAGCTTGAGCAAGGCTTGTTGCACGCCCTCACCCGACACATCACGGGTGATGGAAGGGTTGTCAGACTTGCGTGAAATCTTGTCGATCTCGTCGATGTAGACGATGCCACGCTGCGCGCGTTCAACGTCGTACTCGCAGCTTTGCAGGAGCTTTTGAATGATGTTCTCAACGTCCTCACCCACGTAACCTGCTTCGGTCAAGGTGGTGGCGTCGGCCATGACGAAAGGCACGTTCAACATGCGCGCCATGGTTTGCGCCAGCAATGTTTTGCCAGAACCTGTAGGGCCAATCAGCAAGATATTGCTCTTGGTCAGCTCAACGTCGTCTTTCTTAGACGACTCTTTGTGCTTCAAGCGCTTGTAGTGGTTGTACACCGCCACAGCCAAGGTGCGCTTGGCAGGCTCTTGACCAATCACGTAGTTGTCGAGGTTGGCTTTGATTTCTGCAGGCGTTGGCAGATCGCTGCCGTTTTCTTTGTCTTTTGCAGACTCTAAGCCGGGCAACTCATCACGGATGATTTCATTGCACAAGTCAATGCACTCGTCGCAAATGAAGACCGAAGGGCCTGCGATGAGTTTTTTGACTTCGTGCTGGCTCTTACCGCAGAAGGTGCAGTACAGCGTTTTTTCGCCAGAAGCGCTTTTTTTATCAGCCATGTAAGTGCTTGGTGTGTGTTGTGACGTTTAGCCGCGTTTGTTGATCACTTGATCAATCAAACCATACTCTTTGGACTCGTCTGCACTCAGATAGTAATCGCGCTCGGTGTCACGTTGGATTTTCTCCAACGGTTGGCCTGTGCGCTCAGCCAAGATCTTGTTCAATTGCTCGCGAGTCTTCAAGATTTCGCGTGCATGAATTTCGATCTCTGTGGCTTGACCACGTGTACCGCCCAAAGGTTGGTGAATCATGACCTTGGAGTTGGGCAAAGAAAAGCGCTTGCCCTTCTCACCTGCAGCCAACAAGAACGCGCCCATGCTCGCAGCCATGCCAATGCACAGCGTAGAGACATGAGGCTTGATGAAGTTCATGGTGTCGAACACCGACATGCCAGCGCTCACCGAGCCGCCAGGCGAGTTGATGTAGAGCGAGATGTCCTTATCTGGGTTCTCGCTCTCAAGGAACAACAATTGCGCCACCACCAAGTTGGCGGTTTGGTCGTTGACTTCGCCCACCAAAAAGATCACGCGCTCTTTGAGCAAACGTGAATAGATGTCGTAAGACCGCTCACCGCGGCCCGACTGCTCAATGACCATGGGGACCATGCCCAAAGCTTGTGTATCCAGTGCGCTCATGTTGTTTCCTTGTAGGTGAATCAGCCTTGCTGACCCATCAATTCGTCGAATGAAATCGCTTTGGCGTTGACCTTAGCTTTAGACAAGATGAAGTCAGTCACGTTGTTTTCAATGACGATGGCTTCGACTTCGCCCAAACGGCTCATGTCGCTGTAGTACCAACGCACCACGTCGGCTGGCTTCTCGTAGCTAGAGGCCAACTCTTCGATGTGCGCTTTGATTTGATCAGCCGTTGCTTGCAGGTTGTTGGCGCGAACCAAGTCAGCCACCACCAAGCCCATGCGCACGCGCTTTTCAGCTTGTGGACGGAAGATGTCATCAGGGATAGGTGCTTTGTCAGCATCTTTGATGCCGCGTTGCTTGAGGTCAGCGCGAGCGCCTTCGACCATGCGCTCCAGCTCAGCTTGCACGCTGGCGTTAGGCAAATCGAGTTCGGCTTTTGTAGCCACTGCGTCCAACGCAGCTTGCTTGTTGCGGCCCAACAAACGGTGCTTAACTTCACGCTCCAAGTTCTTCTTGATGTCAGCGCGCAAGCCAGCAACTGTGGCATCAGCCACGCCCAAAGACTTGGCCAATTCGTCGGTCACTTCTGGCAAGTTGGCAGATTCAACCTTCTTCAAGGTCACCAAGAAGTCAGACTGTTTGCCAGCCACTTCTTTGCCGTGGTAATCGGCGGGGAAATTCAATGGGAATGTCTTGCTTTCGCCAGACTTCATGCCGCGCACAGCATCTTCAAATTCTTTGAGCATTTGGCCTTCGCCGAGCAAGAACTGGAAGTCTTCGGCTTTGCCGCCTTGGAATGGCTCGCCGTCGATCTTGCCTTCGAAGTCGATGGTCACGCGGTCGCCGTCAGCGGCAGCGCCGTCTGCAGAGCGTTGAGCGAATGTGCGGCGTTGCTTGCGCAAGATGTCGATGGTTTTGTCGATGGCAGCGTCTGTCACTTCGGCAGACACAGTTTCCACTTCAACGCTGCCCATGTCGGCAAATTTCACTTCTGGGTACACCTCGAAGATGGCGTCGAATTGCATTTGGCCTTCTGGTGCGCCTTCTTTTTCAGTGATGCGAGGTTGACCAGCAACGCGCAACTTGGCTTCGTTGGCGGCCAATTGGAACGCTTCGCCCACTTTGTCGTTCATCACTTCGAATTGGGTGGAGTAGCCGTAGCGTTGGGCCACGATGTTCATTGGCACTTTGCCTGGACGGAAGCCGTCAATCTTGACTTGGCGTGCCACGCGCTTCAAACGCACGTCCACTTCTTTGGTAATCACATCTACGGGCAAGCTCAAAGTGATCTTGCGTTCCAGTTTTTCCAAAGTTTCAACGGTCACAGCCATGTATTTCTCCTAATTTGGCAGGGTCAAGCGGCCACAAGGCCGCTTGCTATCAATCAAGTGGTGCGCGGGGCGGGACTCGAACCCGCACATCCTTGCGGACGTCAGGACCTAAACCTGGTGCGTCTACCAATTTCGCCACCCGCGCGGGTTTCTAAATAACAACGGGTGGTCAGGTAGACCACCCGCTTGAAATCGGTCAGCTTGACATTTTAGACGGCTTTTCGACCTTAAACCACGCCGCATACATAGCCGGCAGTGCAAGAAGTGTCAATACGGTGGCAACGATCAAGCCACCCATGATGGCTACGGCCATAGGCCCCCAAAAAACGCTACGTGTGAGCGGAATCATGGCCAACACGGCAGCGGCCGCCGTCAACACAATCGGGCGCAAACGACGCACGGCGGACTCCAAAATCGCCTCCAAAGCCGGTACACAATTGGCACGGTCTTGCTCGATTTGGTCAATCAAGATGACCGAGTTGCGTTGAATCATGCCCATCAAGGCAATCACACCCAGCAAAGCCACAAAGCCAAACGGACGGTCAAGGACCAGCAAAGCACCCGCTACACCAGCCAAACCCAAAGGTCCGGTGATAAACACCAACAACGCGCGGCTGAAACTATGGAGCTGCAACATCAACAGCGTGAAGGTGATGAACAACATCACAGGCATGCCTGCAGAAATTGAGCTTGAGCCTTTGGAGCTTTCCTCAACAGCGCCAGCTACTTCGATGCGATAGAGCTGGGTGTCTGTCTCTTGCCATTTGGCTTCAAGCTTTTTCAGTTCAGGCAACAACTGCTGAGTGACCGTCGCACCCTGTAAGCCTTCGATGATGTCGCATTGGACTGTGATGGCATATTCACGTCCTTCACGCCACATCACACCGGGCTCCCATGAAAGAACCGGCTTGACGACTTGCGTCAACGGAATCATTCGTCCTGACGAAGTAGGCACATAGGCGCTGGCCAGATCACTGATGGCATCACGCTCGCTCAAGGGCTGTCGAAGCACGATGTCGATGAGTTTGTTGTCTTCGCGGAACTGCTCAACGGTCGAACCGACCAACAGCGTACGCACCGCTTGCGCGATGGACTGACTGGTAACTCCTAAATTACGCGCTTTGGCTTGATCGACCTCAAGACGAACGACTTTGATCGCTTCATTCCAGTTGTCATTCACGCCACGCGTTGTCGCGCTGGCACGCATTTGCGCCTTCACTTCATCTGCACGCACGCGCAACACTTTGGGGTCTGGTCCCACCACACGGAATTGCACTGGATAGGGTACAGGGGGTCCATTGGGCAACAGCTTTACACGGCCTCGCGCCTCTGGAAACTCTTGGGCCAATACAGCAGGCAACGCCAAACGCAGAGATTCACGACGTTCTAAACTGTCTGGAATCACAATGAGTTGTGAAACGTTGGTCTGTGGAAATACTTGATCCAGCGGCAGATAAAAACGCGGTACGCCTGAACCAATCCATGTGCTGACACTTTGTACGCCCTGCTCTTTGAGCAAACGCTGCTCAACAGCCTGAGTCACTGCCTCGTTGGCCTTGAAGGATGTTCCCTCAGGGAACCACAAGTCCACCAAAATTTCTGGACGGCTGGAGTCTGGGAAGAACTGCTGCTGCACACGCCCCATGCCCACAATGCCCATGGCAAAGATAAAAATGGTGATGCCAATCGCTTTCCAGCGGTACTCCACACACCATGTCACTGCGGTGCGGAAATGACGATAAAACGGGCCATCAAACAACTCATGCTCACCCGCCTTGCCGACATGCGGCTTGACCTGCAAAAGCAGAGTCCCCAAGTAAGGCACAAAGTAAACCGACACCCACCAGCTCAAGACCAACGCAATGACGGTGACCGCAAAAATAGCAAACGTGTACTCACCCACCGTCGACTTAGCCATACCAATGGGCAAAAAGCCAGCAGCCGTGATCAACGTGCCTGTCAACATGGGCATGGCTGTGACTTCGTAGGCAAAGGTCGCAGCTCGGACGCGGTCGTAGCCCTCTTCCATCTTGCGAACCATCATCTCTACGGCAATGATGGCGTCGTCCACCAACAGGCCTAAGGCAATGATGAGTGAACCCAGCGAAATTTTGTGCAGGCCAATGCCCCAATAGTTCATGGCCAAAAACGTCATGGCCAACACCAGTGGAATCGTGATGGCCACCACCCAACCTGGGCGCATGTCCACATACCAACCGTAGCGACCACCTTTGTGCAAACCCAAGGCCACAAAGCTGACCAACAACACAATCAGCACAGCCTCAATCAAAACCTTGACGAATTCACCAACGGACTTCTCAACCGCTTTGGGTTGGTCCTGCACTTGGAGCAAACTCACACCTGCAGGCAAGGTTTTTTCTATTCGCGTGGTCGCCACTTTCAGTGCTTTACCCAAGGCGATGATGTCACCGCCCTTGGCCATAGACACGCCTAAGGCAATCACGGGTTTGCCTTGGTGATGAACTTTCACCGTGGCAGGGTCTACGTAGCCGCGTGAAACAGTGGCTATGTCGCCCAGCTTGACTTGCTGCCCAGAGCTACCTCGAATGGGCATAGCACGCAACTGCGCTTCCGTTTCAAACTGCCCCCCAATGCGCACTTGCAACACATCCAATGGCGCTTGCACAGTGCCTGCGTTTTCGACTGCATTTTCTTGACTGAGTTGCGCCAACACTGCGCCCACATCGAGGCCAAGTTGAACCAGTCGCTTCTGTGGAATTTCGATGAAGATCTTTTCATCTTGCACACCAAACTGCTCCACCTTGGCCACATCGGCGACTCGCAAGAGTTGCTGGCGTACGTCATCAGCAAACTTCTTCACTTCGGCGGGTGTGAAACCTGGTGCGTCAAGGGCGTAAATCACACCATACACATCACCAAAGTCATCATTGAAGAACGGGCCTTGCACACCTTGAGGCAAGGTGTAGCGCATGTCGCCAATCTTCTTTCGCACCGAGTACCAAACATTGGGCACGTCTGTTGATTTGGATGAGTCTTTGATTTGAAAAAGAATCAAGGATTCACCCGGCTTGGAATAGCTGCGAATCTTGTCGGCATACGGAACCTCTTGCAAAGTTCTCTCTAACTTGTCAGTAACCTGCTCAGCGACTTGCTGCGCTGTCGCGCCAGGCCAATAGGTACGAACGACCATGGCCCGGAAAGTGAATGGAGGATCTTCATCTTGACCCAATTGGAAATAGGCCGCCACACCCAAGACCATCAGCACCACCATCAGGTAGCGTGTCAGCGCTGGGTGGTCGATGGCCCACTTGGAAAGGTTGAACTTATCTTCCATGCTCAACTCACTTAGTTGCGCCGAAGATCGACACCTTTTGACCAGCCGTCAACACATGCACCCCCGACAACACCACTTGATCGCCGTTTTGCAAGCCCGAGGTCACCACGGCATCGTTGCCCTCTGCGGTATTGACCTCAATCGCTTGTGCTTTCACTGTCATGGTGTTGGGATCAAGAACCCACACAGATGTCGCCCCTGCCTCTAAACGCAAAGCACTGGTAGGAAGTTTGATGGTCTTGCTCGCACCACCCAAAGCCATGCTGACGGTGACGGTGGAACCCAAGACAGGATTAGCTTCTTTGGGCAATGCCGCTTTGGCGATGAACGTACGCGTCACCGAATCAGCACTGGCCGACACATCGCGCACCACGGCTTCAAGCACTTGGCCATCCACCCATTGGCGGACTTTGACTTTGTCACCAGCCTTCAGCTGTGCAAGCTTGTCCTCTGGCACTGAAAACACCACATCACGCGGTCCATCTAAAGCCAAACGCACCACGGGCTGTCCCGCCGCGACGACTTGCCCCGCACTGGCATCTACTGATGTCACGATGCCTGCACCATCGGCCAACAGACGTGTGTAGCCAGACTGATTGCCTTGCACCGAGCTTTGCGCTTGGGCTTGCTTCCACTGGGCTTGGGCCGAAATATAGGCAGCCTCACGGCGCTGCAACTCAGCTGCGCTGATGAACCCTTGGGCATGCAGATCTTGGTAACGCTTGAAGTCTGCGCCTGCCACGTCACGGTTGGTTTGTGCTGCTACCAGTTGTGCGGCCGCAGCATCTGCGGTGACGCGATAGTCTTGCGGGTCAATTTGCGCCAACAAGGCCCCCGCCTTCACACGCTGACCTATTTCTGCGGGACGGCTCAGCAATTTGCCCGCCACACGAAATCCCAGATTCGATTCAATCCGCGCGCGCACTTCACCCGAAAACTCAACATCGGTGGTGCTGCCCGACTCACCCACGGTCATCACCTTGACAGCACGAACAGGTTCTTGCGGCGCCTGTCCTTTGCCACAGGCCACCAAAGCGAGGGTCATACAACACAGACCGATAAAGCGTCGTGAAAGCAAATTTGAATACAACATAAAGTATTGACTTTATTAATGACTGATTGGTTAGTAATGTAACTTATCGCAATAGCCCTTGTATTTACAAGGGGGAGCGACAATCAGCACAAATATGTCCAGCATCGATCACTACGAAAACTTCCCTGTCGCCTCTTGGCTATGCCCTGCTCGGTTACGTCCAGCCGTTGCAGCGCTGTATCACTTTGCCCGCACCGCTGACGATTTGGCCGACGAAGGCCATGAGCCTGCACACCACCGCTTAGACGCGTTAGGCGAATACCGCGCGGACCTGCAAAACTGCTTGAGTCAAGCCAATGTCGAGAGCGTGCGTTGGCCGCATGTGTTTGGCCCTTTGCGACTTGCGGCCGAACAATTCCAACTCCCTGCGCAACCCTTGTTCGACCTGCTCGATGCGTTTGAACAAGATGTGGTCTACACCAGCGTAGGCCAAGGCTATCGCAACCGTGCTGAATTGTTAGATTACTGCCGGCGTTCGGCCAACCCCGTGGGGCGCTTGATGCTGCACTTGTATGGTGTGAACGACGCCACATCGCTTGCCCAAAGCGATGCCATCTGCACCGCCTTGCAGCTGATTAACTTTTGGCAAGACATCGCTGACGATTTACGCCGTGGCCGCGACTATTTGCCAGAAGGCCACACCTTGTCAGAGGAACTGCGCTTTGCACGCGAATTGATGCTGCAAGGTGCACCCTTGGTGCATCGCGTCAAGGGCCGTGCGGGTTGGGAACTGCGCGCCGTCGTGCAGGGTGGACTTCGCATCTTGGACAAGCTGGATGCACGAGGTGAAACCAGCGATCACACACAACTGGCTCGGCCCACCCTACACAAGCCAGACTTCATCCGCATTGCTTGGCGTTGCATCCGCATGTGAGGTCATCTCAAGGCCAACACGGGTGTATCCGATAATCGGACACACATGACACCTCAAGACTACGTTCAGCAAAAAGCTTCCGCCTCGGGCAGCAGCTTTTATTACGCATTTCTATTCCTCCCTCCACAACGCCGCGCGGCCATTACCGCGTTTTATGCGTTTTGTCGCGAAGTCGACGATGTGGTGGACGAAGTGAGCGACCCAGGCGTGGCCGCCAACAAACTCGCTTGGTGGCACAACGAGGTGCGACAAGCCTTTGCAGGCAAACCGAATCACCCCGTCACGCAAGCACTGATGCCTCATGTGCCGGAGTTCGGCATTGAAGAAGCCTCACTGCAATCCGTCATTGACGGCTGCGAGTTGGACCTGACACAAACCCGCTACCTTGACTACCCCAACCTCACCCGCTATTGCCACTTGGTGGCGGGCGTGGTGGGCGAAGTCTCAGCCAAGATTTTTGGGCAAACAGAGGCGGCCACCACCGCTTATGCCCACAAACTAGGCCAAGCATTTCAGCTCACCAACATCATCCGCGATGTGGGCGAAGACGCCCTGCGTGGACGCATTTACCTGCCCGTGACCGAGCTGCAGCAGTTCGATGTGAAAGCCCACGAAATTTTGAACCGCGTGGACTCGGATCGTTTCCAAGCACTCATGCAATTCCAAGCTGCGCGTGCTCACGCTTTGTATGACGAAGCATTCGCACTGCTGCCCGCGAACGACTGGAAACACCAAAAACCAGGCCTGATGATGGCCAGTATTTACCGCACCTTGTTGCGAGAAATTGAAGCCAAGAAGTTTCCAGTGCTGACCCAACGTGTGGCCCTCACACCGCTGCGCAAACTTTGGCTCGCTTGGAAGATGCAAGCTTTGGGTCGCTTCTAAATTTCATTGAGCCCAGCATGAAGCAACTGACCATCGTGGGCGCAGGCTGGGCAGGTTTGGCGGCGGCTGTCGCGGCCACACAAGCGGGATGGCATGTGCAGTTGTTTGAAGCTGCCAACACGGCTGGTGGTCGTGCACGCAGCTTGCAACAAAGTTTTGCAGGCCAACCGTTAGACAACGGCCAACACATCCTCATCGGCGCTTATCGCGACACACTGGCTTTGATGCGCACGGTAGGCCTCAACCCAGACAATTTGCTGCAACGTCTGCCGCTTGATTTGCGATATGCCGATGGCCAAGGCCTGAGCTTGCCAAACTGGCCTGCACCACTCAACTTGCTCGCAGGCATTAGCAGCGCACGGGGGTGGAGCCTCAAAGACAAAACCAGCCTCATCCAAGCCGCATGGGGTTGGCAACGCGCGAAGTTTGAATGCGACCTCACATGGACAGTTGCTCAACTCTGCCATGTCTCTGAATTGAGCCCACGCGTGACAACGCAGCTCATCGAGCCCTTGTGTTTATCTGCATTGAACACACCCATGCATGAAGCCAGTGCCGCTGTGTTTTTGCGCGTGTTGCGTGACGCACTACTTGGCGGCGCGGGTAGCTCTGACCTGCTGGTTCCTCGCGTGGATTTGGGCGCATTGCTGCCTGACGCCTGTTTGCAGTGGCTCAGCGCGCACGGGGCAGAGATTCATCTTGGCAAACGCGTCTCAGCTTCACAGTTGGAAGAGCTTCAGCACAACGCATCGCCGGTTTTGCTGGCTTGCCCTCCGTGGGAAGCCGCGCGCCTGACTGCAGACATTGCCCCTCAGTGGGCTGACCAATGTGCAGCCTTGACACACACCGCCATCGCCACTGTGTACTTGCATTGCAAAGATGCGAGCTTCACAGGTCTATCTCAGCCCATGGTGGCACTGCACTGCGGACCAGACGCCCCCGCGCAGTTTGTGTTTGACAAAGGTGCGCTCTCTGGCCAGAAAGGCTTATTGGCCGCTGTGGTGAGTGCATGCGCCACAGAACGCGATGAACTGACAGCACAAGTACATGCGCAAGCGATAGAGCAGCTTGGGCTCCATCAGTTAGAGGTCATTCAAACCGTGGTCGAAAAGCGCGCCACGCTTGCATGCGCACCTTTGATCGACAGACCCGAGCCCTTTGTTGCGAATCAGCTTTGGGCTTGCGGTGATTACATCCGCGGCCCCTACCCTTCCACCCTTGAAGGCGCTGTCCGCTCAGGCCAACAAGTGGTCACACAACTCAGCCAAGTGACTCACGGTTAAGGGTTGAGCTGCTTCGTGCGGCCAATCATGGCTTTGGGTGTTGACCCACGCGGTTTGCATGCCCGCATTCATGGCCCCAAGTACATCGGTGGTCGCGTCATCGCCTACATGCAACACCGCATCAGCAGCCAAACTTAATTGCGCAGCGGCTGCATGAAAAATACGTGGATCCGGCTTGGCCACACCAAACAAGCGCGCACTCACAGACGCTTTGAAATAAGGGCCTGCCGCTGTGCGAAACACATCGGCATTGCCATTGGACAAGCCTACCAACGGGTAACGAGCCGCCAAACGCTCAAGCGCTTGCTCAACACCGTCATAGAGCGTGACGTTTTGACGCTCTGCAAAGAACACCTCAAACGCTTCATCTGCCAAATGCGCCGAGTCACCCGCGCGAATCAGACTTTCGCGGATGGACTCGCGCCGCAAGAAACTCAAGTCATGGGCTTTGTCTGCATGGCGTTGGTTCACTTCTACGCGGATACGCTTTTTAACCTTGGCATCAGAACAAAGTTGCGCCGTTTGTGGGGCATGTACGGCCAACCAATCCTGCAAAACCACCTCGGCACGCGCGATGGTCGGCCAGACTGGCCACAAAGTGTCGTCAAGGTCTAAGGTTATGGCTTGAATTTTGGAAAGATTGAGCATGCTGGGCGAGAATACATCACTATGTTTAAACCCGCCTTTAATACCGAACCGCCCTTCAGTCACGGTCAAGCATCGCGCACAGCTGTATTGCTTTGTAACTTAGGCACACCCGACGAACCCACAGCACCTGCTGTCCGTCGCTACTTGGCTGAATTTTTGGGTGACCACCGTGTGGTCGAAATCCCCCGCTTGGTGTGGATGGCGATTTTGCACGGCATCATCTTGCGCGTGCGCCCTGCCAAATCGGCAGCTAAATACGCCACAATTTGGACTGATGAAGGCTCTCCGCTGAAAATCTGGACAGATAAACAAGCACAAGCATTACAAGAAGTTTTCAACGCCCATAGCGAGCATGTGACCGTAAGGTACGCCATGCGTTATGGCAATCCATCCATTGCAAGCCAGCTTGACGCACTGAAAGCCGAAGGCTTCACACGCATCTTGATATTGCCTGCATACCCACAATATTCAGGCACAACCACTGCGAGTGTGTTTGATGCTGTGTATCACTGGGGCCTGCGCAGCCGCGTATTGCCTGAGTTCCGTTTTATCAACCACTACCACGACCATCCTGCCTACATCCAAGCACTGGCTGAACGCGTGCGTGCGCATTGGGCAGAACATGGTCAAGCAGATCGCTTGGTGATGAGTTTTCATGGTGTGCCAGAACGTACATTGCACTTGGGCGACCCCTACCACTGCGAATGCTACAAAACGGCACGATTGCTAGGCGAGGCACTAGGTTTGAGCAAGGCGCAATACATGGTGACCTTCCAATCCCGCTTTGGCAAAGCCAAGTGGCTGGAGCCCTACACCGAACCCACCCTGATTGCACTGGCGCAACAAGGTGTCAAACGCGTTGATTTGATTTGCCCTGGCTTCACCAGCGACTGCCTAGAAACTTTGGAAGAGATTTCACAAGAAGCCCAAGAAGCCTATTTGCATGCGGGCGGTGAAGTGTTTCATTACATCCCTTGCTTGAACGATAGTCAGACTTGGGTTCAAGGCATGCATGCGCTGTGTCAATCTCACATGGGTGGCTGGCCGATGCATGAGAATGATGCCAAGCAGCTACAAATCAGCAGACAAGAAGCGCTGACACTAGGCGCGAAAGACTAAAAAAATGCCGCTGAAAAGCGGCATTTTTGTTTGTACAAAACAAGCAGTTAAGGTGTTTTACTAGCTGCGGCTGCAGAAGGTACGGCAGCAACTGGAGAGCTAGCTGCTCGCATCACGGAAGCACCACTGGCAGCAGGCACAACCACTCGAGCAGCACTTGCAGCTGGTACAACTGATGTCGAATTCAGCGCTGGGGTAGATGCAGGCTTTTGAGGCACGGTCGCAGGCGCAGATGCAACTGATGCAGGAGCTGCAACAACTTCAGCACCAGATGCCGGCGCATCCGCAGCACTGGCCGCGCTGGCAGGATCAACCGCTTCAGCAGGCGGAAGAACTTGAATAGGTGGCGCGGGTTCAGCCACTGGCTCTTCATGAGGTTGGAAATAAGCTCCAACAGCAAAAGCCACCCCCAATAAGGCAGCAATTAGCCACAGTGTGTTCTTAGAGTTCGGAGTCTCATCTTTCGACTCTGGAGCCTCGGACGACTCAACAGCAACAGGTTTGATAGGCTCAGGTTTTGACTCAACTTGAACTGCTACAACTGGAGCCACTTCAACCTCAGAAGCAGTCACTGGCTCAGTCACGACTTCCGCAATCAACGCCTCAGGCTCTGATAACTCTTCAACGACGACAGGATCTGCGTTTTGCGCAAACACCTCTTCGGCTGATAAACCTAGCAGCGCGCCGACTTTCTTTGCAGCAGTCACCTTGACTGCCTCACTGTAGAAGGAGCTCATTCCGCCCTCTTCAAGTTGGCGAATCTGCTTTACCGACATGCAAGCACGTGTTGCCATGTCATTCAACACCCAGCCTCGCGCTTCGCGACGCAAACGCAACAACTCACCGTTGATGAAAAGTTCTTCTTGGCTCATGTGCGAATGCTGTTTAGCTGAATGCGATTAAATGCGAATTACTTGACCAGCAAAAGTTCGCCCTTGATAGACGCGCCTTTTTGAACTGACAAAGTTTGATAAACCACATGGCCATCCACTGAGGCAGAAGATGTCACGATCAACTCGTTACATGTGGCAGTACCTGAGAATTTGCCTTTGATGTGCAAGCTTGAGCAAGTCACCACGCCTTCAACTTGACCGCGCGCACCAATGGTGAGTTCGTCAACTTGAATTTGGCCATTCAATGCACCTTCAACGTGGATCGCGCCCTTGGCTGCAATCTCACCACGGAAGGAGAAGCCTTCACTCAAAATGGAAGGCTTGGTCGCTGTTGTAGAAATCATGTCCATCATGCTGCTTCTTGCTGGTGTAGTTGTGTTAGTTGTAGGTGCTGCGGGCGCAGG
>ERZ1034365.1126-NODE-1126-length-14002-cov-4.179318_pt1 | contig 14002 bp, 13 predicted proteins | sample MGYA00520615_ERZ1034365 | MGnify/ENA primary metagenome ERZ1034365 (study PRJEB33736, sample SAMEA104284505) | Azolla filiculoides | biome: Urban; feature: Water surface; material: Ditch water | place: Netherlands | collected 2015-10-28 | depth 0-0.1 m ... | reverse complement strand
AGGCTTTTGTCCAGCTGGGAAGATATTTAAGGCACTAGGAATTAAAGAGGATGGAAATTCCTGCTGCGTTTAATCAGCACATCATCGGCCAGTTTTGCTACTGCCCCATTGGTCCATGATGCGTTGGTCGCGCGCCATTTCGGCTTCCAATGTGTCTTTGGGTAACTGTCGCAGGCACTCTTCCATGGCCTGAGCGTCAAGCTTAGGCTCTGTGGGGGCGGGCTGAGCTTTCACCTGCTCAGATTTGCCATCCCAAGCAAACGGATTTTTAAAAGCAGGTGTGTCTGGCAGGCAGTCGTCTTTGTAGGTTGGTGGGCCGTCTGATGCAAAAGGGGAAAACGAAATTGTTTTTTCAAAAATCAAAGGCTTGCCGGTAGGGGTAGGAGGCAAAGCTGGCATGTTTTGGATGGCTTTACGAGCCAGCTTTTCAGCCAGTGCTGAGGTGCTCCACAGCGTGTCGAGCTGTGCTAATGTGCCGTTGGGCGCAATTTCGATGCGAAAGCGCACCTCGCCCTGATCAGGCCCTTCCACTGCTGTGCCCATCATGCTGCGCACTTGTTGGCCCCAGCTGTGGCGATAGCCTTTGCTGTTTTTATTTGTGTACTTGGAGGCGAATGTCCATTCTTCAGCGGTGGGTGCAGAAGGTGCGGCCATGGTTGCGGGTACTTTGTCAGCTGTTACGGCTTTGACAGGAGCCGCATCTTGTGGCGAAAAGGGCTGATTCAGCGGGGGCGCAAGTTGCGGCGGTGGCTCGTCCTTGATGAAAAAAACCTCGGCGTCTAGCTCTGGGGTTTTGGGTGCTTGCCTGAACGTGAACACATAGCGACCCGCGCCAATGGCCAACGCCACGTGCAATGCGATGGCGAGGGTCAAAAAAATCAGGCGTTGTTGGCCGCTTAATAGGCGTGAGAGCACGGATTTGTTAAATAAGTAATGTCTAATATTATTGACCAACATTGTTTTTGAACAGGATTGCACCATGCACTCATCCGACCATTGGGAAAACGTTTACCGCAGCAAGCCATTTGATGCGGTCAGTTGGTACGCCCCTCATTTGGGTGAGTCACTTCGCTTGATTCAAAAGCTGTGTCCTGATCCCATGGCATCCATCATCGACATAGGTGGGGGAGAGTCCACATTGGTGGACGATTTGTTACAGCAACAGTATCGCGATGTGTCGGTGTTGGATATATCGGCTACCGCTATTGACTTCACACGTCAGCGTCTTGGGCTGCAAGCGCAACAGGTGGACTGGCATGTGGGCGACATCACCCAGTACGACTTTGGCGGCCAACAGTTTGACTTGTGGCACGACAGAGCTGTGTTTCATTTTTTGACCGAACCAGCGGCTAGACGCGCCTATGTTGAGCTGGTCCGTCGCTCGGTCAAGCCTGGCGGTTATGTACTCATGGCGACGTTTGGTCCAGACGGACCTTTGCAGTGCAGCGGCTTAGACGTGGTGCGCTACGACGATCAAAGTTTGCACCACGAGTTTGGCGATGGTTTTCAGATGCTGGGCAGCGAGCTGGCTGAGCATCACACGCCTATGGGCACGAATCAGCAGTTTTTGTATTGCTGGTGTAAAGCTTGACCGCTTTGAATTCTTCGGGGACGTTCAATACTTCACTCGTGTTCGGAACCTCTATGAAGTTACGGCCAAATCTCTATCTACTTTGACTAGTCCCGAAGAAGTTCGATACATAAAAGAACTATCGAACCAGATATGGCGGGTGTCTAAGCGTAAAGACTCTTTACGCTTGATGTCCTACAAGTTTTAATTACGGTTCTAAAATAACTACTATATAAGTACATGACTATACTACAACTATACTACTTTGAGGCTTTTGTAAGTTGGTAAGTCATTGATTTAAATGGAGAAATTGGCAAACTGCCATAGTCTTCACACTGTGGGGGTCGCAAGTTCGAAACTTGCATCGCCCACCATTTTTGCCAAATCAAAAGCTTTTAAAGCACATACCAAAGGTTCCGCAAGGAGCCTTTTTTGTTGGGCGCAAGATAAGGCAAACTACGCGTATTCCTATTCATCTGGAGATGGTTTTGAAAATTCTTGTGCTGCACGGCATCAACCTCAACATGTTTGGCAAACGCGACCCGGCTCAGTACGGCACGGTGACGCTGGATGAGATCAACAGCAAGTTGGTGGCTCAGGGGCAAACGCTGGGTGCACAAGTGGATTGTTTTCAAACCAACCATGAAGGTGATTTGTGCGAACGCATTCATCAAGCGTTTCACGACCAAGTGGATGCAGTGGTGATCAACGCAGGTGCTTGGACGCATTACAGCTATGGCATTCGCGATGCCTTGGCCATTTTGAAGTGCCCCATCATTGAAGTGCACATGTCCAACATTCACGCGCGTGAGGAGTTTCGCCATCACTCGGTGTTTGCCGACATCGTGAAAGGCCAAATCTGTGGCCTAGGTGCAGAAAGCTATGTGCAGGGCTTGCGTGCTGCGGTGGATGCAGCTCAGGCGTCTGCTTGAGCGCAGCGCTCGGCTTCGGCGCTCATGCCTTCTTTGTCAACGCCAAAGAAGCCTGGCATGTTGAAGCGGTTGAGGCTGGGGTAGCTTGAGAAAGCCATGGTCCAGTCGCTGAAGCGGCGTGTTTCTAAAGGGCCGCGCGCCAATAATTCGAGGTCGTAATGACGGTGGTCTCGCTGCAAGCTCTTCCACAATGATTCGATGGCCTCAGGTGTGCCCTCGATGCACTGCACAAAGACCTCTTCGGTGTAAAGCAAATGCCCAGTGATGCCCAATCGAGCATTCTTTGCGCGTGCTTCCGACAACATGTTGAACAGATGCAAACTGCCCAAGGTGTTGGTGGCTTTAGATCGGTAAAGTAATCGTTCGAGCACGGCTGGGTTTGTGAGTGGCTAAAAATAATATTTTAGGAAAAAGTCATTAAATAGCTCTTACAAACGCGTTCTAGACAAATTGCGACTCCACAAGCAAAAACCCCCGCCAGCTAGACGTTGGCGGGGGTTTTTGACTGCTTAAGTTTAAATTGTGTCGATGAAGCTGCGCAGTTTGTCACTGCGACTTGGGTGCTTCAGCTTACGCAAAGCCTTGGCTTCGATTTGACGAATACGCTCACGCGTCACATCAAACTGTTTGCCCACTTCTTCCAATGTGTGGTCGATGGCCATTTCGATACCAAAGCGCATGCGCAGCACTTTGGCTTCGCGTGGGGTGAGGCCATCCAAGATGTCTTTGACCACATCGCGCAAGCCCGCTTGCATCGCAGCTTCGATAGGCGCAGTGTTGACGCTGTCTTCGATGAAGTCGCCCAAGTGGCTGTCGTCATCGTCACCGATTGGCGTTTCCATAGAGATCGGCTCTTTGGCGATCTTCATGATCTTGCGGATCTTGTCTTCTGGAATTTCCATCTTCTCGGCCAAGACGCTGGCATCGGGCTCGAAACCAAACTCTTGCAAGTGTTGGCGGCTGATGCGGTTCATCTTGTTGATGGTCTCGATCATGTGCACAGGGATACGGATGGTGCGCGCTTGATCCGCGATAGAACGCGTGATCGCTTGGCGAATCCACCATGTGGCGTAGGTCGAGAACTTGTAGCCGCGACGGTATTCAAACTTGTCCACGGCCTTCATCAAACCGATGTTGCCTTCTTGGATCAAGTCGAGGAACTGCAAACCACGGTTGGTGTATTTCTTGGCGATTGAAATGACCAAACGCAAGTTGGCTTCGATCATTTCTTTCTTCGCGCCACGTGAGCTGCGCTCGCCGGCGTTCATGCGCTTGTTGATGTCTTTGAGTTGCTCCAAAGGCACCACCACGCGAGACTGCAAGTCAATCAGCTTTTGCTGCAAGTCTTGCACTGGCGGGATGTAGCGGCCCATGGTGGTCGACCATGGCTTACCAGCAGCAGCTTGCTTTTCAACCCACTTGAGGTTGAGCAAGTTCGGTGGGAAGTCTTTGATGAACGTGGCTTGCGGCATGCCGCACTTGTCCACAATGATGCGACGCAGTTCGCGTTCGTTCTTACGAACATCGTCCACTTGGCCGCGCACAGATTCGCACAGCTTTTCAATGGTCTTGGCAGTGAAGCGAATGCCCATCAACTCGGTCGTCAACGCGGTTTGTGCTTTCACATACGCTGGCGTGCCGTAGCCTTCTTTGTCGTAGGTCTTGCGCAGTTTTTCGAACAACACAATCATGCGATCAAAGCGCTCGAGGGCTGCGTTCTTCAACTCTTCCAATTTCTTGGTCAGAGCCTTAGAGCCGCCTTTGCCGTCGTCATCGTCTTCTTCGTCAAATTCGTCGAAGTCTTCTTCGGCCACATAGTCATCGGCTTCGTTGAGGTTGTTGAAACCGTCCACGATGGTGGAGATGACCACTTTGTTTTCGCGAATGTCTTCGGCCATGGCCAACACGGCTGCGATGGTGGCAGGTGAGCCGCTGATCGCAGCCATCATGTCCATCAAGCCGCCTTCGATGCGCTTGGCAATTTCAATTTCGCCTTCACGTGTCAGCAGCTCAACCGTGCCCATTTCGCGCATGTACATACGCACGGGGTCGGTGGTGCGGCCGAATTCGCTGTCCACCGTAGACAAAGCGGCTTCGGCCTCTTCTTCGGCTTCTTCTTCGGTGGCAGCAGTGGGGGTGTTGTTGTTGAGGAGCAGGGTTTCTGCATCTGGTGTGTGTTCGTAAACGGCCACACCCATGTCGTTCAACATGCTGATCACCACTTCGAGGGTTTCAGCATCGACCAACTTGTCGGGCAAGTGGTCAGAAATTTCGCCGTGCGTCAGGTAGCCACGTGTCTTACCGAGTTTGATCAGGGTTTTCAGACGCGAGCGACGCTTTTGCATGTCTTCTTCAGACAGCACGGTTTCGTCCAAACCGAATTCTTTCATCAAGGCACGTTCTTTGGCCTTGCTGATCTTCATGCGCAGTGGCTTGGCCTTTTCTGCACCGGGTTCGACGACGGGTTCGCCTTCGAGGTCGGCTTCGATGTCACTCAGGTCATCGTCTTCAGCGCTGGCTTTTTTGCCTTTGGCCTTGGTGGCCTTTTTAGCGGGCGCTTTTTTGGCTGCCGCCTTAGGTGCATGGGCTTCTACGGCCGATGCTTTTTTCTTGGTGTCCTCAGCTTTGGCTTTGGTGGCTGTTTTGGCTGCGGTTTTTGTGGCTGGCTTTTCAGCAGCTTTTGTTTTTGGTGCGGGCACTGACTTGGCTTTCGTTGCTGGCTTGGCGGCTGGTTTAGCAGCTGCTTTTGCTGCCGGTTTGGCAGCGGTTTTTGCAACGGGTTTTGCGGCTGACTTTGTAACTGCTTTGACTGGGGCTTTCACAGCTGGCTTGGCTGCAGCTTTGGGGGCGGCAGCGGCTGGCTTTTTGGCCACAGGCTTGGCAGGCTTCTTGGACTTACGGTCAACAGGCATGAAAACTCCTAGACTTCAAAGAAACGAATACACAGCGCCACAAAAACCCGGCGCGGGAAAAGAGAAAAGGGGGGTGAAGTGTGAACCTCTAGAAGCAAGCGGATTGGGCGAACATTTGGAATGCAGTCCTTGCGGTAAGGTGGCGAGTCGTGCGCTTGTGTCACGGTTGGCCGGGCCCGGAGGTGCTGCTGTCGCACTTGCTAAGTGTGGATTATACCCAAAACGGTGGCCTTAGATTGGCCACAGCCGCATCAATCTTGGCTTTCGACCAGTTTTTGCGGGATCAGGCCCAGCTGCTTGCGCCGCTCAAACAGGGCTTTGTAGCGCTGCATGGCCGTGGGATCGGCGGCGGCTTCGGCAATGGCCTCTTTCATTTGGGCATCAAGGCTTTCAAACAAAATTTTGTTCAAGATGCCGCGCAGCTCCAAGCCAGCTTCTTTGCGTTGTTGCTCGGGCGTGAGGCTTTCTGGCATGGGCTTGCCCTCGTCATCTAGCAGTGGCGTGAAGGCGCTGGCCATGACGCGCAGGGCGAGGTCTTCAGATTCATGCTCGCGCAGGCCTTCGCGCAGTGCGCCCCAAGCTTGGTTGCCGTGCTCGTGGTGTTGCTGATCGAGCCACACAAACAGCGGGCCGTGGGGAGGCGCGAGTTCGCACAAGAGGTTGTGGTCTTCGGTGGAGAGGTCGTCCCACAAGTCCATGTGCGAGAGCAGCACGCGCGCGGCGTGGTCGGCGCGGCCTTGCGGAATCAGGCGTGTACCGCGCTTGTAGGTTTTGGGCGCGTAGGGTTCACGTGGTTTGAACTTGGATGATTTTTTAAATTCACCCGTGCGTGCGGGCGCAGCTGCGGGGGCGGGCATCCACAGGTCTTGCAGCTCGTGGTTGCCCAGGTCGGCCAGCTCGGCGATTTCGCTGAGCAACTGGCGCTTCAAAGCACCGTCGGGCAAGGCCATCCATAGGGGCTTGGCGTTGCTGGCCATGTGGGCGCGGCCCTCGGCAGTGTGCAGGTCGCAGCCTTCGCGGGCCACTTCGATGAGGAAGCGGCTCAGTGGCATGGCTTCGGTCACGCAGTGGGCAAAGGCTTCTTTGCCGAACTCGCGGATGTAGCTGTCGGGGTCGTGCTCGGCAGGCAAGAACAAAAACTTCACGCTGCGCACGTCGGTGGCGTAGGGCAGTGCGCCATCGAGCGCCTTGCGTGCAGCGCGGCGGCCTGCGCCATCGCCGTCAAAGCTGAACACCACGTTGTCGGTGAAGCGAAACAGTTTTTGCACATGGTCGGTCGTGCACGCCGTGCCCAGTGTGGCCACCGCGTTGGGAAAGCCCAGTTGTGCCAAGGCCACCACGTCCATATAGCCCTCGGTCACCAGCACATAGCCTGCATCGCGCAGCGCGTTACGGGCTTCAAACAGGCCGTACAACTCGCGGCCTTTGCTGAACACGGGGGTTTCTGGCGAGTTCAAATATTTGGGTGTGCCCTCAAACAGCACGCGGCCACCAAAGCCAATGCACTCGCCCTTGACGTTGCGGATGGGGAACATCACGCGGTCGCGGAAGCGGTCGTAGCGTTTTTCTTCTTCGCCGTCTTCTTGGTTCACGATGACCAAGCCGCTCTCAGCGAGCAGCGGGTCTTGGTAGTCTGGGAACACACTGGCTAAGCTGCGCCAACCTTCGGGCGCGTAGCCCAAGCCAAAGTCTTTGGCAACTTGGCCGCTCAGGCCACGGCCTTTGAAATACTCAATCGCTTTGGGCGAGTTGCGCAAATGCTTGCGATAAGCCTCGCCCGCTTTTTCCAACACATCGGTGAGGGTGGCTTGCTTTTGGCGCTGCTCGGCAGCGCGGGCGCGGTCTTGCGGGGATGCATCGTCTTCTGGCACTTGCATGCCGATGTTTTGCGCCAAGTCCTTGACGGCCTCGACGAAGGTCATGCCCGCATGCTCCATCAAGAAGCCAATGGCGTTGCCGTTTTTGCCGCAGCCAAAGCAATGGAAAAACTGTTTGGCAGGGCTGACCGAAAACGACGGCGACTTCTCGCCGTGGAACGGGCACAGCCCCATGAAATTGGCCCCACCTTTTTTGAGCTGCACATAGCGGCCCACCACCTCGACAACGTCGACGCGGGCTAAAAGCTCTTGAATGAAGGACTGGGGGATGGCCATATGTAAAAAGGGTGAAGCCTGATTTTAGGCTTCACCCTTTTTCGGGACTTTGAAGAACGTTTTGGCTTACTTCGGTGCCAAACGAATCGCACCATCCAAACGAATCACTTCGCCGTTGAGCAAATCATTTTCAAAGATGTGCAGGGCCAGCTTGGCGTAGTCCTGCGGAGTGCCCAAGCGTGAAGGGAAGGGCACGCCTGCGGCGAGGGCGTCTTGCACTTCTTGGGGCATGCCAAACAGCATGGGCGTGCCCATGATGCCGGGGGCGATGGTCATGTTGCGAATGCCGTTGCGGGCCAGGTCGCGTGCGATGGGCAAGGTCATGCCCACGATGCCGCCTTTGGATGCGCTGTAAGCGGCTTGGCCAATTTGGCCGTCGTAGGCAGCGACTGATGCGGTGGAGATCAACACACCGCGTTCGCCAGTTGCTTCGGGTTCGTTGTGGCACATGGCTTCAGAGGCCAAGCGAATCATGTTGAAGCTGCCAATGAGGTTGATGGTGATGGTTTTGCTGAACGAGGCCAAAGCATGTGCGCCGTTTTTGCCCACGGTTTTTTCGGCAGGGGCAATGCCCGCGCAGTTGACCAAGCCCATGAGCTTGCCCAGTGACACGGCTTTGGCCACCACGGCTTGGCCGTCGGCTTCGTTGCTCACATCGCATTTCACAAAAGCGCCGCCAATGTCTTTGGCCACAGCTTCGCCTTTGTCGGCTTGCATGTCGGCGATGACCACAATGCCGCCTTTGGCGGCCAGTGCACGTGCCGTGCCTTCGCCCAAGCCCGAGGCTGCGCCAGTGACGATGAAAACTTTGCCTTTGATGTCCATGAGGGTCTCCAGAATTTTGAAAGTTGCTTTACGTTTACGTAAACGTCAATTATGCGGGATGGCGAAGGGCTGTGGCGGCCATCTAGGACAATCCCTAGTCAGATATTTATTCAAGAGATTTGTTTTTAAGAAAGTCGTCGGCATGAATTTGGGTGTGTTTGCCTCTTGGCGTGGTTGGGTGTTGGCTTTGGGCTTGGCTGTGTTGGCTGGTTGTACTTCGCACGGGCCTTTGGCTCCTGTGGATGGCGTTAAGCCGGATACACCTGTGACCAAGCGCTCACCTAAGTTGGGCCTGGCCTTGGGCGGCGGCGCAGCGCGTGGCTTTGCACACGTGGGTGTGATTCAGGTGCTTGAAGAGGCCGGTATTAAGCCCGACTTGGTGGTGGGTACCTCAGCTGGCAGCGTTGTGGCCGCGTTTTACGCCAGTGGCAAAGATGGCGCGCAGTTGCAAAAAGCCGCCGAGACCATGGAAGAGGCCACCATCACCGATTGGACCGTGCCATTGCTGGGCCGCGGCATGATGCGCGGCGATGGTTTGGCCCGCTACATCAGCAAGCAAACGGGTGGCCGTCGCATTGAAGAGTTCAAGATGCCACTAGGCATCGTGGCCACCGATTTGAAAACGGGTGAGGGCGTCTTGTTCCAGCGTGGCGATGTGGGCACTGCGGTGCGTGCGTCTAGCGCTGTGCCTTCGGTGTTTGAGCCAGTGCGTATTGGTAATCGAGAGTTCGTGGACGGTGGCTTGGTGTCGCCCGTGCCAGTGCGTTATGCGCGCCAGATGGGGGCTGAGTATGTGTTGGCCATTGATATTTCCAGCCCGCCCGAGTCAGGCAAAACGGGCGATATGTTTGACATCTTGATGCAGACCTTCACCATCATGGGCAAGAGCATCAACACGCTTGAGCTGCGCGATGCCGACCTGGTGGTGCGCCCCGCCTTGCACGATGTGGGCAGTGCAGATTTCAAAGCGCGTCGCCGCTCTATAGAAGCTGGTCGTGCAGCCATGCTGCAAGCCTTGCCCAAGCTCAAGGCGGCTTTAGCCGCGCAATAACGACAGACGAAAAAAAGGGGCCCACCTTGCGGCGGGCCCTTCAAGGGATTCTGCACCCTGAGGTGACGAAGAATCCGAGGAGACAATCGTTACAAATTAACGCTTCTTAGCAGCGCCTTTTGAAGCTTTCACAGCTGTTTCAGTCGCAGTTTGGATGTGTGACTCGGCCAAGTCAGCAGCTTGCTTGACGGCTTTTTGCACAGATTCCACAGCAGTGTTGCTAGCAGTCACGGCTTGCTTGAAGAAAGCCACAGCTTGCTCAGAGCCAGCAGGTGCGTTTTTCAAAGCAGATTCGATGTAAGACTGAACAGCGTGTTGGCCTTCAGCAGCTTTGCCTTCGAGGCCTTTGGTGAATTCAGCGCCAGTGCCTTGAGCGATGTCATACAGGTGACGGCTGTAAGCAGCAGACTTCTCAGCCAAAGGCTGAACGAAGCTGGTTTGCAAAGCGATGAATTCTTGTGCGTCTTTCACGCCCATCACGGCTTGTGCGTGAGCAGCAGACTCAGCCAAAGCAGCGCGGCTGGCAGTCAGGTTGAGTTCAACCATTTTTTCAACGCCAGCGAAGGCCTTGTTTGACAAACCGAACAGGTTGTCGAGGTTGGCTTTGTTTGTAGCGGCGATTTGTTCGACGTTGATCATGGGGAACTCCAGTAGTTAAGTTAATTTGCAAAAAATGTTGCGGTGCAGCATTGGGATGAAGTTTAGGGGGATACCGCAGCTTTGCAAGAGGGTTTGGGGCTTTGGCGGCTTGATTAGAGGCAAGGTTCTAAACCCTAGGGTTTTTGCAAATTGGTCACAATGCAGCCTTGTTTCATGCGGTTTCCAAGGGATATGCGCGCTTTCTATTCGGACCAATTCGTGTTGCCCTTGCCGCAAGGCCATCGTTTCCCGATGGCCAAGTACCGCCTGCTGCGTGACCGACTGACGGCTGAATTGCCCCAGGTCGAGCTGGCCGCAGCTGAAGCCGCCACTGATGGCGAGCTGGCGCTGGTGCACACGCCTACCTATATCCAGTCCGTGGTGAAGGGCACGCTGACCGACGCACAGCAAAAGGAAATTGGCTTTCCGTGGACCCCAGCGATGGTTGAGCGATCACGCCGCTCGGCAGGAGCCACTGTGATGGCTGCGCGCACAGCCTTGTTTGGCGGTCAGGGCGTGGCGGCCAATTTGGCAGGTGGCACGCACCATGCCTATGCAGACAAAGGCAGCGGCTTTTGCGTGTTCAACGACGCCGCCGTGGCCACGCGCCTCATGCAAGCCGAGTGGGGGCGCGTGCACAAGCAGCCTTTGAAAGTAGCCATCATCGATTTGGATGTGCACCAAGGCAATGGCACAGCGCGCATCTTTGAGCGGGACGATCAGGTGTTCACCTTGTCCATGCATGGCGCTCGCAACTTTCCATTCGACAAAGAAACCAGCGATTTAGACATTGATCTGCCCGATGGCTGCAACGATGCGGCGTATTTAGAGGCGCTAGAGCATGCCTTGGCCGAGCTAGAGGCCCGTTTCACGCCAGGACTGGTGATTTACCTTGCTGGCGCAGACCCGCACGAGGGCGACCGACTAGGACGGCTCAAACTGAGCTTTGATGGCCTAGAGGCACGCGACCGCCGTGTGTTTGACTGGGCATGGTCTAAGCGCATTCCCTTGGCCTTCTCGATGGCGGGCGGTTATGGGCGCGAAATGACTGACACAGTTCAGGCGCAAGTCAACACTTACCGTGTCGCCTATGCGTACTGGCAACGCTGGCAAAATCTGTCGCAATGAGTTCCGTATCAACTTCCCGTCCACAACCTGAATCACGTAGCGCTTTCAAAGTGTTTCGTCGCATCGACACGCGTTGGATGGACAACGATGTGTATGGCCACGTGAACAACGTCGTGTACTACAGCTGGTTTGACACGGCCGTCAACGCGCACCTGATTGAGCAGGGCGCATTGGACATTCACCACGGTGAGACCATTGGCTTGGTGATTGAAACCCAGTGCAACTACTTTGCGCCGTTGGCGTTTCCGCAAACCATCGAAGCTGGTATTCGTGTGGCGAAGTTGGGAAGTTCTAGCGTGCGCTACGAAATTGGTTTGTTTGCACAAGGCGAAGACCTGTGCGCCGCACGTGGTCACTTTGTGCACGTGTACGTCGATAAAGAAAACCGTCGGCCTGTGAAGGCCTTGCCTTTGAAATTAAAAACAGTCTTGGAGACACTTGTATGACCAGTCCAGCCAACACGGCAGCAGTTGACCACGCCATCACCTCACGCATGTCTGCCCGTGCATTCACGCAGCAAGAAGTGTCTCGTGAATTGATCACGGAAATTTTGCAAGTGGCAAGCCGCGCACCTTCGGGCACCAACACGCAACCTTGGAAGGTCTATGTGTTGCAGGGCGCTACACGTGATTCGTTGGTGGACAAAGTGTGTGCGGCGCACGAAGCCATGCGTGGCAACCCAGATGTGGCTAAGCAGTACACCGAACAATACGACTACTACCCCGCGCAATGGGTCAGCCCCTACATCGACCGTCGCCGCGAAAACGGCTGGAGCCTCTACGGTTTGTTGGGCATCGGCAAAGCCGACAAAGACCGCATGCACGAACAACAGCAACGCAACTTCAAGTTCTTTGATGCACCTGTGGGCTTGATGTTCACCATCGACCCCATCATGGGCCGTGGCTCTTTGTTTGACTACGGCATGTTTGTGCAAAACATCATGCTCGCTGCGCGTGCGCGTGGTTTGCATACTTGTCCGCAAGCGGCTTGGAACGGCTTTCACAGCATCATCCTGCCGCACATTGGTGCGGGCGAGGGTGAGATGATGGTGTGCGGCATGGCGCTGGGCTATGCCGACGAGAGCGACAAAGTCAACACATTGGTCACGCCTCGCGTGCCTGTGAATGAGTTCACCCACTGGGTGGCCTGAGTTTTATTTAGTTAGTTTGCGATGATCATCACCAGCCTGCTCGACACCGACCTGTATAAATTCACCATGATGCAGGCTGTGCTGCATCAGTTTCCGAGTGCGCAGGTGTCGTACAAGTTCAAGTGCCGCAACCCCGGGGTGGCGCTGGCGCCGTACGTGCAAGAAATTCGTGACGAAATTCGTTCACTGTGCAGCTTGCAGTTCCAAGACGCCGAGTTGGCTTGGTTGCGTAGCCTGCGTTTCATCAAGAGTGACTTTGTCGATTTCTTGGGGCTGTTTCGCCTGAATGAAAAATACATTCAGGTGAATGCGTTGTCGAACGGTGAAATTGACATCAGCATTCAAGGCCCTTGGTTGCACACCATTCTTTTTGAAATTCCGGTGTTGGCCATCGTCAACGAGGTGTACTTTCGCAACACGCAAAAGGTGCCCGACTTCCTTGAAGGCCGAAAGCGCTTAGATCAAAAGATTGATGCTCTGCATGCCGAACGTTTGAGCGATTTGAAAATTGCCGACTACGGCACGCGTCGCCGCTTCTCTAGGGCGTGGCACGAAGAGCTGCTGCGTGTGCTGACATCCAAACTGGGTACAGGCCCCTCGGGGCAGTTGGCAGGCACCAGCAATGCCTTGTTTGCGATGAAGCTGGGCCTCACACCCTTGGGCACGATGGCTCATGAGTACTTGCAAGCGTGTCAGGCCTTGGGGCCGCGCTTGCGCGACAGCCAAGTGTTTGGCTTTGAGACATGGGCGCGTGAGTACCGTGGTGACTTAGGCATTGCGCTCAGCGATGTGTATGGCATCGAGCCGTTCTTGCGCGACTTTGACATGTACTTTTGCAAGCTGTTCGATGGCGCACGTCACGACAGTGGCGACCCCTTCACGTGGGGCGAGCGCATGATTGCGCACTACCGCAACAACCGCGTGGACCCGCTGACCAAAACACTGATTTTTTCGGATGGTTTGACCGTTGAAAAAATCATCGCTCTGTACCAACAGTTCCGTGGTCGCTGCCAGTTGGCTTTTGGCATTGGTACGAATTTGACCAACGACTTGGGTTACGAGCCTTTGCAAATCGTCATCAAGATGACGCAGTGCAATGGCCAGCCTGTGGCCAAACTGTCAGACACACCCGGCAAAGGGATGTGTGACGATGAGAATTATTTGGCCTATTTGCGTCAAGTGTTTGATATTGCACAACCTGCTTAATTTCGGAGCTTTTTATGTTGACTGCGTTGGTTGTTGTTTTTGTATTGGCCTATGCCGCCATCGCGTTTGAGCATCCGCTCAAAATTAACAAATCTGCATCGGCTTTGGTGGGTGCAGGTTTGTTGTGGACCATCTATGCCGTGAATACAGGTGATGCCCATTTGGTGGGTGAGCATCTCAGCGAGTCACTCATTAGCACAGCACAAATTGTGTTCTTCCTAATGGGAGCGATGGCGATTGTTGAGGTGGTGGATGCACACAATGGTTTTGAAGTCATTACCTCACGCATCAAAACCACGAAGCTATCTAGTCTGATGTGGTTGGTGGGCTTTGTGACATTTTTCCTGAGCGCCATTTTGGACAACCTCACCACCACCATCGTGATGGTGTCATTGATGAAAAAGCTGCTCGACAAACGCGAAGATCGTTTGTTCTT
>ERZ1034365.1125-NODE-1125-length-14010-cov-2.819350_pt1 | contig 14010 bp, 13 predicted proteins | sample MGYA00520615_ERZ1034365 | MGnify/ENA primary metagenome ERZ1034365 (study PRJEB33736, sample SAMEA104284505) | Azolla filiculoides | biome: Urban; feature: Water surface; material: Ditch water | place: Netherlands | collected 2015-10-28 | depth 0-0.1 m ... | reverse complement strand
TTTAATAACAACCTAGGACCGCTGCATAACTGGATACCGGGATGGATTGACACGCGATACACAAAAGAGGATTGGCATAGTACATATAGGCCTTATACTGGTATTTGGGCAACAGAACCCGGCCAGAGGTTAGAGAAGATACTAAAAACCTGTCGCAACCAATGTTGGGACTGCCACGAGTGTGAACGTACATTCGGATTTCAGGACATAGACTCTGCATTGCAACTAGAAAAGTAAACAATGGATAAGACTAGAATATTTAATAATGTATTACCAATTGGGTACGCTGATCAACTCGAAAACGACATGACGTCTACACAAGTTCCGTGGTACTTTATAAAAGATGTAACAAACCGGGACTACGGTTGTAATTCTGGATTTGTGCACATTGCATATGACCTTGGCAAAGAAAATGAAGGATATGAAGAATATCTTTTAATCATGGAGGTAAAAAATGGTTCTTTGGCAGCAACTTATGATGAAAAAGGAAAATTAACTCGTGTTGTTGAAGATTTTAGAAATGTAAAACTACCCAGTCAGGTAATTTACTCTGTTTACAGAACGTATCCGCAATGGTCTATTGTAAACGACAGATTCCTTTATACCCAAGAAGAAGGAGATGTTATTAAAAAACAATACAATCTTAAGATAAAAAAAGGGAAAGAAACCCGAAAATTAGTTGTTCGTCCAAACGGAGAAATTTTAAAAATAAAGTAATATTTCGAAATAAAACTTAAAGAGGCTGCTAGAAATACATCTAACAGCCTCTTTTTTTTGACATCTAAAAAATCTAAATGTTTTTTACCGTTGCATTACTGTCTGCGACAATAAACGAGGTATCATATCCTCCAAACGCTTTCATGTACGTACGTAGTGACGTTCCGTAAGCATCTCTAAAAAAACGTTTTCCGTTGTTTTTGAAATACTTTTTTACTGATCCTGCACCACCAAGATGAGCAGCAGCCAAAATTCCGGATTCCGTTACGCGAATACCATTTAAAATAGTTCCTTCATATTTTTCAATCTCATCTCTTAGCTCCCATTTGTTTTTAGCTAAAAGAGCAATAAATGCTTTTTCCTGCAATTCAGGACTGTTCAAAAACTTAGAACTATTGTGAACACCAACCGTTTTTAATGTTTCAGTTCCAAATTGGTATTTTCCTAAATACCCTAGTGAATTAATTTTTTTGTATTTGCCTTGAGATTCTTTGAAGGCGATTGCTTCTTTGAAACCAATAAAGAAATTTCCAGTAAAAGGGATGTTCAAATTGGTGTAATCATTCTGTTCTTGCGATGGATATAAGTAGTGTGTTCCATCTGAATCATCAATTAGAAACCAGTGGTCGGTGTCTAAAGTAAAAGGTTTAAAACCTGAGCTTAAAAAAGCAATAATAAGAGCCAAACTTGTATAAAAATACCATTTCTTTATCATAAATTGTTTTTCTTCAAAACGCTGTCCCGTTGAGAAATTTCTACGCGCAAAGATACAACAAATTTCATAAAGCTGAAAATCAACCCGTTAAACTTTTCTAAAAATACAACCAGTGTCCCTTAAATCCCTCGTTAGCCGAGTATTCAATCGTTGGAGCCGGAATTTTAATTGTATTAAAAACAGAAAAAATCGTCTTCAAAAAGTGTGATTTTGTTTCAATTTTTGTCAAATCAACGTCAAAACTCAGGTAAAACTGTCTAAATCTTTCTACTTTTTGAGTGCTGTTTTGAGGGTTATTTTCCGTATTTCCAGAGACCATTCCATTGGCTCCATAGCCAACTGCCAAATTCAGCCATTTAGGTATTTTTGAACCTTTAGAAAAAGAATACAAATTAGTCGAAAGCCAATACGTTTGTCCGTTATAATCTTTCAGAATTTGTTCGGATAATGAACGTCCTAAAACATCAGGTCTGTAGGCTGCAAATTGAGTCGTGTGAAAAGAAAATTTGGGCGTAATTCGTTGTTCTTTCCAAAGAAGTTCTTGTGAAATATACAATGCGGTTCCGGAAGCATTCGCAATTACATCTCCGGTTGAAGCGCCCCACTCTGAAGAATAGCCGTCTAAAACCTCAACAGCTGTCAGAAATGCAAATCCTAAACCTGCGCCGTAAATTAATTGATTTTTTTTACTGGCACCACTCCACTGCAACATTTCGGCTCCAAATCGCCCCAAATGATAGGATGAAAAAGAATGTCCCAATTTATCCATTTGAAGCCATTCTGAATTATCATTGGTAAAATGAAAATTGGATTGGGGATAATCTGCGTACCAAAGCTGATTTAAACCAACTAACGCACCTGCCGCCAATACACTTTCAGCAATGACAATTGAATTTTGTCTTTTCTTATCCAATGAATCTGATGGTTTCAAAAAACTACCCACTGCATTTTGAGCTGATACTAAATGAAATCCGATAAGAAATACTAAAAAGAAGAAGCTTTTTTGATGTTTCAAAACTATCTTTTTACCCCTTGACTGTTAATCCAGTTGTAATACTTTTTGGCATTTTGCTCGTGTTCAGCTTGCGTTGTGGCAAATTCGTGATACCCAAAACGCTCTACACTGGCACAAAAATAAATGTAACTGTGCTTTTCGGGATTCAAAACAGCCTCTAGTGCCGTAATATCTGGCATCGCAATTGGTCCTGGAGGAAGTCCTGCCGTATAATAAGTATTATAAGGAGAAGCGATTCTCAAATCTTTATTCAAAACTCTTTTAATCACCTGTGTAAAATCATTGGAACTCTTTTTTACAGCATAAATTACGGTTGGATCCGCCTGTAAAAGCATTCCTTTATTTAAACGATTCAAATAAACTCCGGCAATTCTTGGTCTTTCGTCTTTTTTAACGGACTCTTTATGAACGATTGATGCTAATATTGTCGCTTCAATTGGGGTTAATCCTTGCTTTTTGGCTTTTTCTACCCGTTCTTCATTCCAAAAATTGCGATATTCCTTAATCATTTTATCGCGAAATTTAATTGCTGTTGTATTCCAATAAATTTCATATGTATTCGGAATAAACATTGTCAGCACATTTTCTTCGTTGAAACCATTCTCTTTCAAAAAAGTAGCATCTTTAAATGCAGTCAATAACGACAAACTATCCGCTTCGATTTGAGAGCCTATTCGACCAGAAAAATCTTCTAATCGTTCCTGATTGTTGAAGGCTAAATTTACAGCAAGATTCAATCGCAAAGCGTTAATCAATTCGTTACTGTTCATTCCTTTTTTGAATAAAAAACGACCTGATTTTACATTTGCAGGATAACTTTTTTTGTTGGCGACCACATCAAATCGGTTCATATCTTCAACATAAGGAGCCACTATTTTTTGTACTTGTTCATAATTAGCATCCGTTGGAACAAAAACATAGACTTCGCTTTCTTCAAATTTGGTGTTATCGGCAAAGATTTGTCGTATCAAAATAAATCCGTAGATCATTAATACTGATATTAATACAACAGCTGCAATGGTTATGATTTTTTTTATGTTCAAAACTAAAAATTTTAAAATGAGTGATTAAATAATTGAAAAATAGCTTCGTCTTTATACTTGTTATTGACGAAAGTCCAGTCTTTTTTGACTCCTATTTTTTCAAATCCAAATTTAGTAAAAAGAGCAATACTAGCTTCATTTTCGGTGCTAATATTTGCATACAATTGATGTAAGTTGAGATTGTAAAAAGCATATCGAATTAACAAGTCTAAGGCTTCAGAACCAATTTTCTGATTTCTGTTTGTTGCCGACTGAATAACGATACCCACACCTGCCCTATTATTTTTTGGATCAAAATCAAATAAATCAATTAATCCTACCGCCGGAAAATCCTCGTCTTGACAAATAGCCAATCGCAATTGTTTCGCTTCATAAATATCCTGATGTGCATTCTCTAAATATTGTTTCACCAAAAACCTGCTGTAAGGAGTATGAGTGTTGCTTACTTCCCAAATACTTTGATCATTTTCTATGGCATAAACAAATTCTAAATCATTGGGTTCTAATGCACGGAGATAAATGTTTTCGCCTTTTAAAGTTATCATTTGTGAGGAATTAAATTTCAATCGTGCCTTTAAACACAAATTCTGCCGGACCAATTAGAAAAATATTGGTATAGTGTCCATCTTTTTTGTCGAAAGAAACGGCCAGTTTTCCGCCTTCCACATTTAAATGTATCGAAGTCGCATTTGTTTTTCCTGTCGCATTCATCGCAATGGCAACTGCTGTCACCCCCGTTCCACAAGCCAAAGTTTCGTCTTCTACTCCTCGTTCATAAGTACGAACCGAAAAAGTAGTATCGTCAATCTTTTTCACAAAATTGATATTACTGCCTTGCTTTCCATACAATTCACTGTATCGAATGGCAGCTCCGTTTTCTTTCACATTATAATGTTCTAAATCCTCAACCAATTGTACATGATGTGGCGAACCGGTATTCAAAAAAGAGAATTCCGGAGTCGTTTGTATAGCATCAACATCAATCATTTGTAAAGAAACTAATCCATCGGCGCTAATGGTGGCGTGATGCAAACCATCAGTTGCTATAAATGTAGTATTGTTTTCGATAACATTCAGCTTTTTGGCGAAAGCCACCAAACAGCGTCCACCGTTACCGCACATGGAACTTTGATTCCCATCGGAATTGTAATACACCATTCTGAAATCCGTTTCAGTGTCATTTTCTAATAAGATAAGACCGTCTGCACCAATTCCAAAACGTCGATCGCATAAATGTTCTATCAACTGTGTATTGTTTTTAGGAAAAGTCGCTAATCGATTATCAATCATGACAAAATCATTTCCGGTGCCTTGGTATTTATAAAAATCTATTTGCATTTTTTTTGAATTGAATTCCACAAAAGTACGAACTATTAATGAAATGTTAATCATTGTTAAAGAGCGTTAAACCGTATTGCCAGAAAAAAATATCGTATAATTTTGTAACTAAATCACTAATAAAAGCAAATCGTATTATGAAAAAATTTTCAACCTTATTTTTGGTATCCCTACTAAGCGGAGCCACAACATTAGGCGCTTACAAACTGTTGTTTGATGGCAATGGTTATTTTTCTAATTCTAAAAATAGTCTTGTAACCGTTGCGCCGGAATCTTACGGAAAAAATGTAGGTTTAGCCGCTGAAACCGTTGATTTTACTGAAGCTGCCGACAAAACCATTCACACGGTTGTCCATGTAAAAAACGTTTCTCGAAAAACAATTTCAAACCCAATGCTGGAGTATTTCTACGGGTACGGCGGGCAGCAACAACAAGAACAAGTAGGTACAGGTTCTGGTGTAATTATCTCAGAAGATGGTTATATTGTCACCAATAATCACGTGATAAAAGACGCTTCACAGATTGAAATTACACTGAATAATAAAAAATCATACACTGCAAAACTCATTGGAACTGATTCTAAAATGGACATTGCATTATTAAAAATAAACGCCGACGAAAAATTACCCTATACTGTTTTTGCCAATTCTGATTCGGTAAAAGTGGGTGAATGGGTGCTGGCTGTCGGAAATCCTTACAACTTGACATCGACTGTTACTGCTGGAATTGTTTCAGCAAAAGCCAGAAATCTGGACACAAGCGGCATTCAATCTTTCATTCAAACAGATGCTGCGGTAAATCCGGGAAATAGCGGGGGCGCATTGGTCAATACACGAGGCGAATTAATTGGAATCAACACCATGATTTCATCAATGACGGGTTCGTATGTTGGGTATTCTTTTGCGGTTCCATCAAACAATGCCCGAAAAATCATTGAAGATTTAATGGAATTTGGAAATGTACAAAGAGGAATTCTGGGTGTTGAAGGTGGCGAATTAAACGCAATCGCTTCGAAAGAATTAGGCATATCGCAAACGCAAGGATTCTACATTAATAAAGTGACTAAAAATTCAGGTGCTGAAAAAGCAGGTTTACAAAAAGGCGATATTATTGTTCAATTAGACACTCAAAATGTAGCTACTTTTGCTGATCTTTCCGGATATATCAACACCAAAAGACCGAACGATAAAGTACAAGTCACCTACATTCGTGATGGAAAAAACAAAACAGTTCCGGTTATTTTGAGCAAAAATGAATTTTTCAGTACTGAATTTAAAGGAATTGAATTAGAAAACATTGATGCTGCCGATAAAAAGAAATTCAAAATCGATTCTGGTGTAAAAATAAAATCGATTACCAATGAAAACCTGTTGCAATACAGCGAAGAACTTAAAGGAAATATCATTTTGAGTATTGACAATGTGAAAGCTACTAATGTAGAAACCATCTCTAAAATTTTCAAAAATAAAGATGAGAAACAAAGTATGCGAATTGAGATGATTAACAAAAACGGAGAAATTTTCAGAATCATCATTTAGTTTTTAAAACTATAAAATACACAAAGCCATCTTGTAAAATCAAGATGGCTTTTTTATTTGAAAAAAAATCACAAAAGAAGCTACGAAATCGATTGAAATAAGGTACTTTTGCGCAAAATTAAAAAAACAATTCCTTTTTTTTCCTAATTTTTCAACATGAAAACCACACTTAAATACGAAAAAGAGATTTCGTTTCAAGCCGACAGAAGACGTGCAGGAGTAGAATTAATCAAAGTAATCAGCGATTTATGGTATGATAAATCAATAGAAATGGTTTTATTCCGGAATCAGTTAATCGACAAAAACGTGAGTGAAATTATCAACTTACATGATTATGCAGGTGAATTTGTAGGCAAACCTATTTCTGTTTTTGATTCTGTTGAAATAGCTAAAGTTATTTTATCTTTAGACTTACCGCCTTCCAAATTAGATATTGGAAAACTGACTTACGAATACCGTTTAGACGATGAAAAATATCCTGACGAACGTTATTTTGTATTGGACAAATTAAAAAATGCTAAAAACTCGGAGGAAATCCAACCCAAAGATGTTGTTTTATATGGTTTTGGAAGAATCGGGCGCTTACTGGCTCGTGAACTGTTATCTAAAACCGGAAAAGGAAACCAATTGCGATTGCGAGCCATTGTAACACGCGATAAAAATGATGCGATTTCTCTTGAAAAAAGAGCGTCATTACTGCGTTACGATTCCATTCACGGTGATTTTCAAGGTTCTGTAGTTGCAGACAGCAAGAATAGTGCACTGATTATCAACGGAACAACAGTACATATGATTTCTGCTAATACACCAGAAGAAATTGATTACACCCGTTACGGAATAAAAAATGCTCTTGTTATTGATAACACAGGAGCTTTTACCACTCAAGAAGCTTTAAGTCGCCATTTAACCGCTAAAGGAACCGAAAAAGTGCTGCTTACCGCTCCCGGAAAAGGGGTGCCAAACATTGTTCACGGGGTAAATCATAACGAATACAACCCGGATGAAAACACCATTTTTTCGGCTGCTTCTTGCACCACAAATGCAATTACACCAATTCTAAAAGCTATTGAAGATACGTTGGGCGTTGTAAAAGGACATCTGGAAACCATTCACGCCTATACAAATGACCAAAATCTGGTCGATAATATGCATAAAAAATACCGTCGCGGAAGAGCTGCGGCATTAAACATGGTCATTACCGAAACCGGTGCGGGTACTGCTGTTGCAAAAGCGATACCGTCATTGCAGGGTAAATTAACGTCTAATGCTATTCGGGTGCCGGTGCCTAATGGTTCTTTGGTGGTACTCAACCTTGAAGTAAGCCGAGAAACTTCGATTGCAGAAATTAATTCCATCATGAAAAAATATGCTTTGGAAGGCGAATTGGTAGAACAAATCAAATATTCCTTGAATAATGAATTGGTTTCTTCGGATATTATTGGGACTTCGGCGCCTTCTATTTACGACAGTAATGCAACGATTGTGTCTAATGACGGTAAAAATATTGTGCTTTACATTTGGTACGACAACGAATTTGGATACAGCCATCAAGTCATTCGATTGGCAAAATATATTGCTAAAGTAAGACGTTTTACGTATTACTAGCTTCTCTATTACAGGTTGTAAGTTGCTGTTTTTTGTTTTAGTTTTTTTAGATTTTTTTTTTAGATTTTTTTAGATAAAGCAACCCAACCTGAATTATTAGAAAATCCGTTTCATTCTTGAAACGGGTTTTTTATTTTCCAGATGTCTCATCTTATACCAGCGATATACACTAAGCATTTTTAAATGGGCAAAACAGTCGTACTCTTCACTTCCGAAATAATAAAAAAACTGTTAATCAGAGAGACCTCCGGCAAAACCGATAATTTTTTTTGGTGAAAATGATGGTAACTTTCCATATCAGGCAAAATGATTTTGAGCATATAATCAAAACTTCCGGAGACAAAATTGCATTCTACCACTTCTGGCAAATTCAATATCGCCTGATTAAATGCTTCCGAGATATCATAGGTTTGTTTGACGAGTGTCACTTGACAATATACGGTCAAATTCTTTCCCAGTCTCTTTTTATTCAAAATAGAAACATACTTCTCAATAATGCCTTCTTTCTCTAAACGTTTCACGCGATCATGAACCGGAGTGAGCGAAAGATTGATTTGATTGGCAATATCTTTCAAGGTCAAATGTGCATCTTCCTGCAAAAGACGCAAGATTTTTTTATCGGTTTCGTCCAGAATCATAAATTGTCATTTAGGTTATACGGTAAGCAGTAGTTTTTTTTTCTTTTTAGAAGTATAAAAAACCATTTATCAGAAATATTTAATGCTAAAATACTAAATAAAATGAATATTTTCTTAATTAATTAGCATATAGCAATAATATTTTCTTTTGCATTATTTTTGTAATGCAATTATTCTCAACCCATTAAACACACTACTATGATAATCGGAATCCCAAAAGAAATCAAAAACAACGAAAACCGTGTTGCCCTAACTCCAGCAGGTGTTGCTGAATTCAAAAAACACGGACATGAAGTTTATGTACAAGCAACAGCAGGAGAAAACAGCGGTTTCAGCGATAAAGCGTATGCCGAAGCAGGAGCAAAACTATTGCCAACTATTGAAGATGTGTACAGCATCGCCGAAATGATTATCAAAGTAAAAGAGCCTATCGCTTCTGAATATCCGCTGATTAAAAAAGACCAATTACTGTTTACCTATTTTCACTTTGCTTCTTCTGAACCATTAACACACGCTATGATTGAGCGTGGCGCAGTATGTTTGGCTTACGAAACAGTTGAAAAAATAGACCGCAGTTTACCTTTATTAGTACCAATGTCTGAAGTTGCCGGTAGAATGTCTATTCAGGAAGGTGCCAAATATTTAGAAAAACCAATGCAAGGAAAAGGAATCCTTTTAGGCGGAGTTCCGGGAGTTTCCCCTGCAAAAGTAGTCGTATTAGGTGGTGGAATTGTAGGTACTCAAGCAGCAAAAATGGCTGCTGGATTTGGTGCCAAAGTAACAATTATGGATGTTAGTTTAGCGCGTTTGCGTTACTTGTCTGATATTATGCCAGCTAATGTAACAACAGTAATGTCTAATCATTACAACATCAAGGAAGCTATTGCAGAAGCTGATTTAGTAATTGGAGCTGTTTTAATTCCGGGTGCCAAAGCGCCACATTTAATCACCCGTGACATGTTGAAATTAATGAGTCCGGGAACTGTAGTTGTTGACGTAGCGGTTGATCAAGGCGGTTGTATCGAAACTTGTACACCAACAACTCACGAAAACCCAACTTTTGTTATTGATGATATTGTTCATTACTGTGTAGCAAATATGCCGGGCGCTGTACCATATACTTCTACTTTGGCCTTGACCAATGCTACTTTACCATATGCGCTGCAATTAGCAGACAAAGGATGGAAAAAAGCCTGTCAAGATAACGAAGAATTGAAAAAAGGACTAAACGTAGCCAACGGAAAAATTGTTTACAGAGGTGTTGCTGAAGCTTGGGGATTACCTTTCAACGAAGTAGATTCTGTATTGGATGGAGAATTGGCTACAGCCTAATTAATTCTTAAAATAAAGACGCAAGAAAAATACTTGCCGAATATAAATAGAAAATCCGTCACGTTTCAATGTGACGGATTTTTTTATTTATTATGTGTACTAAATTAGCACGCAGATTAAGCTAATTTACACAAGTTTTATTTACTATGTAAAGTACCTTCTTTATTATAATCTCCGTCTGTAAACTGGCACTGAGACTACTTAACACTTAATACTTACTACTTAATACTTACTACTTAATACTTACTACTTAATACTTACTACTTAAAAAACTACCCCCTCGGTTTAGTCAAATAATACACCGGAATACCCGTCAGCATAATCAATACTCCCCAACCGCAAGTAGAAAATTTGGTAAACAACAACGAAATACATACTGCCGAAGCAATAATTATATATAAAAACGGAAGGAACGGATATCCAAACGCTTTATAAGGACGTTCCACATCCGGCATTTTCTTGCGCAGAATAAAAATTCCATAAATAGTCAAGATGTAAAAAATCAAAACAATAATGATTACAAAATCCAATAAATCGCCATATTTCCCTGTCAAACACAAAGCCGAAGCCCAAATACATTGCACCCAAAGCGCCCAAGCCGGAACACTCGCATCATTCAAATTAGCAGCTTTTTTCAAGAATAAACCATCTTTAGCCATCGTATAATAGACTCTCGCTCCCGCCATAATCAATCCGTTGTTACAGGCAAAAGTCGAAATCATAATCATCACCGCAATAATAATCGTTCCCATATCGCCAAAAGTATATTGCGAAGCCACCACAGCAACCCGGTCTGATTTTGCCGTAGCAATTTCGTCCAACGGAATCACAGCGAGATACATCAAATTCGTCAACACATAAATAATCGTAACAATAAACGTCCCCAAGAACAAACTCAAGCCCACATTGCGCTTTGGATTCTTAATTTCACCCGCTATAAAAGTCACGCCCACCCAAGCATCGCTCGAAAACAAAGAACCCACCATCGCTGCCGAAATTCCCGTAATCAAAGCCGTTCCGCCTATCGGCATCCACGAACCAGTGTTGGTATCAAACGAGCGCGTACTCCAGGCATCAGCCCAGTTTGCATCCCAAACTTCCGCTTTGGCAGCCAATAGAAAGCCAAAAACAATCAAGCCAAACAAAGACAAAATCTTAATCACCGTCAAAACTGTTTGCAAAATTTTACTGTTTTTCACCCCGCGACTGTTCACATACGTCAGCAAAACAATCGTGATAATCGAAACAATTTGAGCCGCATTGAGTTTAAAAGCTCCCAATTCATACAAAATATTCTCATCGCTCAAAGGCGGATATAAATAAGCCGCAAATTTAGAAAACCCCACGCCTACCGCAGCAATCGTCCCGGTCTGAATCACTGCAAAGAAACTCCAACCGTACAAAAAAGCAATCAGTTTATTATAAGCCTCTTTCAAATACACGTATTGCCCGCCCGCTTTGGGAAACATCGCGCTCAATTCCCCGTAACTCACCGCCGCAATCATCGTAATTAATCCCGAAATAAGCCAAATCAAAGTCAGCCATCCCGCCGACCCCACTTGTCGGGCAATATCGGCACTCACAATAAATATTCCCGAGCCTATCATCGACCCCACCACAAGCATGGTTCCGTCGAGTAAACCCAATTCTCTCTTAAAATCTTCTGGTTTGTTATCTTGCATAATTCTTGGTTTTGGTTTTTGGTTGGCTAAAGATATACTTTTTTAGGAAATTTCAGAAATCGATAAAAAAACATACGGCATTTGGGCGTGACCCTCCGTAAAAACTCCGGGTCGGGCTATGCGCTGTATCTTTTTCGTCAGAACCTACCGCAGAATACCGGCACCAATCCAATAGACTAAAAAGGATGCCGCTTCTATCCCTCACGCAAACCCGCAATAACAAGGAAATAGTTAACAAAACAACTATTTTACCTCCTCTTTCATGGACTGTATCATTATATATACCAAAAAAGGGGTCTTCCAGTTTCCATTAAAATATCCGAACCTGCAACTAGGATTTGCCCAACCAAGGACAGTGATAAATCATACCTATAAACGATTCCTTTCCTGCTCTATAAAACTCAAATTCAAGGATAAAAACAGTTTGACGAAAAATAAATTAATTAGGGATTTTTAATAATTATTATTACCTTTCATATTCTATTTCTTTCAAATTTGTAATAGAATAAAAATAATACCAAGTGTTTTTTCAGCCCCAATAAAGACAATTGTTAGTTAAATAAAAAAATAATGGCCTACCATACCCCCATTAATCATAAAAAAATATTTGAATTAGTTACTGACTTATACATCATCTTGTCTACCGATTTAATCATCTTAGATGTAAATCGTGCTTTGGAAAAAGCATCAATGAAAACTAAAGAAGAGCTGATTGGTCATTATTTATTTGAAGTTTTTCCGGACAATCCTAATGACAAAACGGCAAATGGTGTTTCTAATTTATCTAAGTCGCTACAATCTGTATTAACACAAAAGAAGTCACACACCATGGCGGTTCAAAAATATGACATTCAAAGACCGGACGGAATCTTTGAAGTCCGCTATTGGAGTCCCGTAAATACTCCCGTATTAAATTCAGAAAATGAAATAGAATATATTATTCATCGTGTTCAAGATGTAACAGAATACATGTTGTTAAAAAAGGAAAACGATACAAGAGACCTTTTGACTGAAGGACTACAGAAAAAAGTAGACGAAATGGAAGTCGAAATTATACAGCGCTCAACAGAAATACAAAAACTAAATTTCGAATTAGAAAAAAAGGTCAAAGAAAGAACCGAAACCTTATTAAAAAGAGAGATAACATTAGCGGAGCAAAACCAAAAATTGCAAAACCAAAACAAAGAACTCGAACAATTTACCTACATCACCTCGCATGATCTCCAAGAGCCATTGCGCTCTTTAATCAGTTTTTCGGAACTGCTTGAAAAAGAATTTTCAGATAAACTAGACGGTAATGGGGCAATATATATCGATTTTATAACAAAATCTTCCAAGCGCATGCGCGCCTTAGTCAAAGGATTACTTGATTATTCCAGAATAGGAAACAACAAAGAATTAGTTGAAACTGATTGCAGCCAAATCATAAATGATGTACAGGATGATATGACCTCTATCATACAAGAAAGCGAAGCCAAAATAACTATCGACACCTTGCCTGTCCTAAAATGTTATCCAACTGAGATGCGACAATTGTTTCAAAATCTCATAAGCAATGCAATCAAATTCAGAAAAAAAGACTGCATACCCGAAATCAAAATCTCAGTTACCGAAAACCAAAACAATTGGATTTTTTCAGTACAAGATAACGGTATCGGTATTGATCAAAAAGACATTCACAAACTCTTTATTATCTTCAAAAGACTGAACAACCGGGATGAATATGAAGGAACCGGAATCGGGTTAGCCCATTGCAAAAAAATTGTAGAATTGCACGGCGGTACCATTTGGGCAAATGCAGAACTAAACAAACAAAGCACCTTTACTTTCATTATTCCTAAATTATAAAACGTTATGAAAAAAAAATTAAACTGTGTTTTATTAATTGACGACGATAAAGGAACCAACTTTATCAATCAAATGATTATTAAAAAGTCAGGAATAACAGATAATATCCAAACCGTATTAAACGGAAAAGAAGCCATTGATTTCATAACCAATAAAGGGAAATTCGAAAAAGAAGACCAAGTATTCCCACAACCCATGCTCACGCTACTGGACATCAATATGCCAGTAATGGACGGCTGGGAATTTCTGGAAGCCTATCATAACTTAGAAGAACATCAAAAAGGTAAAATCATCATCATCATGCTAACCACTTCACTCAATCCCGATGATAAAAAAAGAGCCCAGGAAATTGATGAAGTTTCAGACTTCAAAAACAAACCAATGTCACTGGAAATAATCAACGACATAATGCAAACCCATTTTCCGGATTACCTCTAAAACTATCCTATTGAATAAATAGACTGCAGTTACACAAAATTTTGTCCAGTCTCTATTACCATGCGCATTCACGATTCTCCTATGCACATTTAGGATATTGC
>ERZ1034365.1124-NODE-1124-length-14022-cov-3.200359_pt1 | contig 14022 bp, 24 predicted proteins | sample MGYA00520615_ERZ1034365 | MGnify/ENA primary metagenome ERZ1034365 (study PRJEB33736, sample SAMEA104284505) | Azolla filiculoides | biome: Urban; feature: Water surface; material: Ditch water | place: Netherlands | collected 2015-10-28 | depth 0-0.1 m ... | reverse complement strand
ATTTAGCTATACTGCCTAGGCAGTTAACTTAGTCAGCCTTAGCTTCGTTCTTTGCCTTCTTTTCGCTACCCTTGTAGTCAGCAGCATCAATGCCACGACGGGTCAGAAGGGTCTTAATACCACGTTCGGTCTTTTCAGTAGCAGCCGCGATTTCAGCCACGGTCATGTTAGCTACATCAAGAGTTTCGATAACGTCTTCCTTAGCCTTAGCGTGGGATTCCTTCTGAGCTGGAATCTTGTCGATTTCACCGCTACGAAGAAGGGACAGAGCCTTACCACGAACAGAGTTTACAGACTTGCCAAGGGTTTCAGCAATTTCTTCAACGAACTTGCCTTCCTTAACTAGAGTAACGAATACAACTTCTTCTTGTTCGCTATAGGTACGAACAGCTTCTACCTTTTCAGTAGGCTTAACAGCCTTAGTAAGTTCTAGAGAGAGAATCTTACCTTGAACTTGCTTAGTAGAGAACTTACCTTCTGCAAACTTTTCGGCGATTTCAGCGTAGGTAAAGTTACCAGCATTTTCAGTAACAAAGTTAGCCAGTTGTTCAGCTTCATCAGCGGAGAAAGCAGAGGTAGTAACCTTAGCCATGCTGTTAACTTCAAAACCTAGCTTACGCAGCTTTGCAGCAATGGAACGAACGGTAGTTCCTAGAGCAACTGCAGCCTTCTCAACAGTAGGAACAGTTACAGGAGACTCAGTACCAACGATAGCGGTAAGTTCGGAAGTGCGGGCTTCATCCCATTTAGGAGTAGTAGTCATAATATTAATATCTTTCAATAAGTTCTTTGATTGTTAAAATCGGAATATTCAAACTTTCTGCTTTAGTACGCTTAGAGGATTGTTTTCCTTCTTCGTCTACTAGAACATTAGTTGATTTGGTTACGGAATCAGTACAACTGAATCCTAGTGATTGCAAGTAGTTAGCGGCATCTTCTCGTTTCTTATAATCCAAGAGTTTGCCAGTTATACACACGTTAATATTTTTACTAACTACGCCAATAATGTCTTTAACTTTTGAAGAAAAGCTAAAGGGAAACTGTGATAAATCGTTTACTGCTAGCCAGGAGCAGAGATTGTATGTAGCTTTCTCACCCAAACCTGCTTTCTTACAAGTTTCCGGAGAAATTTCACTAATGCTACTTACTACACCACAAATCTTGTTACTAGCGGTTTCCCCAATTAGAGGAATACTAAAGGAAGCTAGAACTAGGGCCAAATCGGCTTTAGTTCCTGACTGCGCTTCTGCATACAACTTATTACCCATTGTCTCTCCTAGCGTATCAATATAATACTGCTTGGAGAATGAGAATACTTCGTGTAGCTCTTCAAAGTCTAGCTTCTCAATGGTTTTTTCTCCAAAACCCTTCATCTTCAAGGTTTTGCAAAAATGAACAAATCTTTTTAGTGTTTGAGCCGGGCAAGCCTTATCTCTACAGAACAACTGGTCATTAACCAATTCTAATTTAGAACCACAGCTTGGACAGCTTGTTGGTATTTCTATATTCATAACGCTCCCTGAGTCAATAAAAACATTATACAGGGTTGAGATAAAAGAATCAAGATGAAATTTTCACTCTACATGGTCTAGTAGATGTTCTCCGAACCAACCAGACTGTTGCCTACCCATTGCATCTACAAAGTCAACTAGATACCCATTTTCTGCATATGAATATTCTGCACGCCCACTAACTACTCCGAGCTCCTCAGAATCCACTACTACTACCTCTACACCAAGTCCAAACTTAAACGCCATCATAAACCTTTCTAATAACTTGAGGAATAATCTCCCCTGCGCGAGCTACTTCTATAGTATCTCCAATAGCCAAATCCAATGCTTTAATATATGCAGGATTATTAAGGGTAGCCCTAGTAACGCTAGCGCCACCTAAGTCAACTGGATCAAATATAGCTACTGGGGTAACTTTACCACTCTTCCCTGTTTGCCATATAACTTCTCGAAGAGTAGTCTCTTTTCCTTCTTTTCTAACCTTAAGTGCATAAGCACCTCGAGGGAACTTTGAAGTGTATCCCATGTTGTCAAAGTCGCGAGTAGCATTAACACGAACAACTCTACCATCCTGAGGGTACTCTGACCAGTCAGAATCAGTAACAACATCGAACCCTAGCGTCTTTATATTGCATAGAGTGGTTGTATACTGGAAGGCACTAGGATAACAGTCATAAGCGATAAAACGTAACTCGCGGGTAGCAAACTCTTCTAGTGACTTTAAGCCTAGAGCACCGCTAACATAGTTACGAGAATTTGGAATACTAGCCTTAGCAACTACTTCACCAGTAATTTGCATAAGAAGTGGAAGATCATCGTCTTGCTCTATAAAAGCTGGAATACCTTTAATTACTCCGGATGAAGCCTTATCAAAAATATCTTCCCCTTCAGCACCATCCCCTCTAGTTAGGGCAGCTACTAGAATGCCTCGACTATAAAGTAGACTAATTGCTGCCCCGTCCAGTTTAGGGGAATCTACCTTTGCACCAGTATAGTCGGATAGGGGATTCTTACCTTCACCTGGGTAGTACTTATTCAGGGAATACAAAGGAAATGCATGTTTACCTTTAACACCTTGAATATTTTTATACCCAACGGTATCGTATCGAACTAAGTCTTCTAGTCTATCATACTGGGCATCGGATAGGATCGGACGACCCTTATAATAAGCCTCACTAGCACGTTCTAGCACACTAGTAATAAATTGTACTTTATCAGGGGTTATTACTGGCATCTTTGTATTCCTTTATAAAGTGTTTTAAGGAGGAGTCTACTAAGTCTATCTCTGCCTCGGATAGAATATCAGACAAGGCTAGAAATAACTTTAGTGTTGCGTTAATGGTTAAGGGCATTGTAGCACCCTCTTTAGTAGGTTCCCAAGTACCTTCAAAGGATAGAAAGTACTTACGAATACTAAAGTACTGTACCCCTCTAAACTCGGAGATAGTAACTCTCCATTGAAAGCACTTCTCGCTATCCTCGTGCAGTGTTTTAGAGAAGATAGCTGTATCTGACATTAGAAGTCCCTACCTCGAAGAACCTCAGACAAGGGCTGAACCTTGTACACATAGGCAACTTCGATATTTTTAAAATCATCCAAGTCCCAGCAGAAAGCCTTAACTTGACCTTCCTTAACTTCTGAATGATTCTTTGCCAAGAATTTTTCTTTGATGTATGGGGCAGAGTCAAAATCCAACGTTAGGATATGATACTTCTGCTTCTTAGAAACTGGACTAGTGTAGTACACATAAGCGTCACCAGCTTCTGCCATTTTGTTAAAGAAATTCTTATTATTCATTAAATTTTAACTCCGTATTGAACCAAATGTTTGAGACTGCCTAGCTCCCACCAAGGTTGGAAAGCAAACTGCCTCCAAGCTTCGTCGTCTAGCCAGATTTTATACACTCCCGGCTTTACTTCTTCTCGAATAGTAGCAACCGAATCATACCTAGCACTAAAGACTTTCTCTCCTACGCTAAACTGTTCTGATACACAGTTATCCGGAAGAATTCCAGGATTAAAGTAAGTATTACCGGAATGTCTTTTAGGGCAACCAGTCTTTTCAATTATACCATTGACAAAGGCTTCGCTACGATATAAACCCTTAGCGATTACACTGACAGGTTCCCCCTCTAAACACCCGGTAATAATACTAATTACTTCATCAGAAGAAGCGGGCTTATACTTTTTCTTAGCTCGCTGCTCCAGTTCTACTAGCTTTTTACGTTTGTAATTATCTAGCAAAGTATCTAGGCGAGTGGTGTTGTAGCTAATACGAAGTATTTCGCAAGCTAACTTCTTAGTAATAGGCTTGGTAGCTTCCATTAGAGAAATTACTTTCTCTAAGTTAGCATCTGTAACCATTTCTTCATCACGACTGCGCCTTGCCATACTTAATCTCCTTGAAGAGCCTTAATAATATCCGCTAGATATACAGCTTGTTTGCCTGTAAGTTTATCTAGGATTTCGTCTTCTACTGCTTGTCCTGCTGCTTCGATAGCATCCTTTAGGGATTGGATACTATCTGCTTTGCTAACGCGAGTTCCGCCCGTGGAAGCCTTTTTCTCTGTACCACCAGCTGCAGGGGCGGAGCCGTCCTTCTTGATATAGACACCCGCCTTGGAAAGAATCATACGTACGCCATTAGGCGTTTCATCCAGTTCTTCCGCAATTTCTTTAACAATTTCGATTGAATTCTCAGCAGTTGGTTCTGCTTTTTCATAGAGTGCAACTGCCTTAGCCTTTTTTTCGTCATCCCATGCCATAGTTAATCCTTTAATGAATTGATTCGTTAATCACTGTGCCCAATTTAGTAGGTTTAGGCATACACCCATGTTCGTAAGAATTATTATACAGAAGGAAGAAAGCCCCAAGAAGCTGACTGAGAGTATTGGTATCAATAGCTACTCTACTCTCAGTAGCGTGGGTTAACCCTTCCATAATAATAAGGCTTTTATTTGCTACAGTATTTAGTAGCTCTAGATCATATTTACTTAGAGATTGCATACAAGCTGCCTATTAGAGATACCTTCCTGCTTAAACGACTTAATATAGTTAAATACACTATACTTTGACTTAAGTTTAGCTACATCGGCTTTATAAGCAACCCACTCTAGCTCAACTTCTTTACGCTCCGACTCAGAAAGCCCTGTAAGGTCTAGCATCATTGCTAACTTGCTAGGGTCTGAAACAATCAAACCGTAACGCTCTGATATATCGCCATTGTCTTTGGTATAAGTAAACTTTAGCATTTGTTGCCCTTTCTCAATTTATAAATCTATTATACAGATTTAAACTAAAGGGTTCAACTTTAAATTTTTATTTGTGTGTACATAGACTCTTCCCATAGCTTGCGGTACTGTACCCAGCCATAGAAATTACCGTGCATACTACGCTTCCTAAAACCTAAGCAGGTATATCCATCCTCAGCGTAGTCTAGATCATCAGGGGTAGCCTGATGCTCAAGTGGAGAAGCATGAATTGGCACAGCCCCAGCTAAACGCTGGAATAGTGCTAGGTCATCATCTATATTTGGTAGTGATCCATCATGCTTTAGATAGCTAACTCTGCAACACCTGGCTGCACTAATTTTCTGTAGCATGAATTTATTAGCTGGATGCTTGAAGAACCCATCATTTTGTTCCTCAATAGATACATAGGGTAAGTGCCACTCGCCAGGTACTAGCAGTTTAGGTTTACTGTAAAGTCTAGCTTCTCGCATTTTAAGAGCTAGATCATGTATCTCTGGTTGTGCATCTTCGTGTGCTCGTAACTGATCCCAGTTATCATACTCAGTAGAGGTTACAATACCTGTAACGTATAGGAAGGGCTCTAGAATACGATTCACTATTTGCTTATGGGCTCCCTGAGCTGCTAAGCCTTCTGCATGAGCTGCAGCAGTTTCAGCTGCTAACTGCCACTGTTGCATGGCATTATCTAATGCAGCACCAGACAGCTCCTCCTTAGCTTGCATGCCGGGTTGATTTTTGCCCCAGTGGATAGGCATGGCTGGTTTAGTGCGAACTTGCTCTAGCAGCTTAGCTGTAGGGATTGCTCGACTAGAACTAAAGTTTCTAGAGAATACTCGATGTGTGTTAAACTCAGGTAGAATATACCTATGAAACTTAATCTCCATCGTAGTAATTCGTTTACCTACTTCAGAGATTGAATCTGCAATTACTTTTACTTCAATCATCTTTTGCACCTTGATATACTTGCTTTATAGACTCATCTCTGGCTTTATCACTAAGTAGTGATCTAGCTAGAAACGGGATTACTAAAGCGGCTAAAACAATCCATATAATACTTGTTAATATTGGTTTAGTAACATAAACATTATTCTTAGCACCTTCTGCTTTTAAAATGTATCTTACTGGAAGGAATATTCTATACCAACTTATTAGAGCTCCTGATAAGGCTATTGAAAGGTAAATTATAATGAAATCCGGCATATGTAATAGTAAAGGCGAGAAAAGCAATTGCTTAACTCGCCTAGCTTGTATAACCTCTACGATTTAGGGTATACACGATATAAGTGTTTAATAGTATTCGCCTTTTTAGAAACCTCTAAAATAAGATTAGTGCTTTTAAACTGGTAGTGAGTATCGGTCTCACCAATGACTAGTAGCACTCCATGATAGGAGGACTTATAGTAACTATCAATCTTCAATTACAACGGAATCCGGATTTGAGTACTCGCTGCTTACCATACAGGCTAGCAAGCTTTCTAGAGCGTCAATACATTGCACTAGAGAACTCTTATCTACTGGAATATACCGATTAGAGGTATCCTTGAAAACAAAACTTTCCGAGGTTGGAATATACTCAACACTATAGTAATAAGCTACCCCTTCTGCGTCTTCAAATGGTTCATAGTCATTACGATCAGTTTCAGGAATTGCTGAAAAATACACTTTCATTTATTGCTCCTTGTGGTTAAAGACTTTCTGGAAGAGGTAACGAGAATCAAACTCGCTTATTACGGATTTGCAATCCGCAGCCTATTCAACCGGCCCTACCTCTTCAAGAAAGCCCTTTCGGGCCTTCTAGATCACTCTACAGTAATCTTAAATGACTCAGATTTAGACACGTTTTCAACTCTCTTAATAAGAATAGAAAGAATGCCGTATTTTAGAGTAACTTTCTCAATCTTAGATTCCTCATAAAGAGCAAATACTCTCTTGAAGTTCTTAGATGAAATAGTCTTTTTGTAAGGAACTTCCTTAGAAGCTTCCTTAGTACCCTCTACGATAATAGTAGTGCGCTCTAGGTACACTTTTAATTCTGACTCGGTATAACCAGCTACAGCAATATCAATTCGATTTGCTTCGCCTACCTTGTACAAATTATAAAAGGGGAAGGATTCACCATCCACATGCTGGAATAGTTCATCAACATTAAAATTAAACATAGTCGTCTTAATTTATCTTGCCTTAGGGTCTCGGTAAAATATATGCTTACCAACTTTAAGAGTTCGCGTGAACCTCTTAGACCATATAGGCTTTACTTCTTCATTATGAAAATACGTCGCACCTTTAGTTGGATCATTAACTCGATCCGTATCGGCCAACACTTCTTTTGCTAGTTTCTTAGCAGCTTCGAATGCTTTCTTATCTTTAATAGGTTTCTTAGCTTTTAACCAAGAGAACTGTCCAGGTTCAAATATAATTTTACATACATCTGAGTTATTTTCAGTTCTATTAATTGTAGCGTATGCTACGGCTCTTTTGCCTAAGTCAGACTCGCCCCTAGCTTCGAAATATATGTTTAGGGCTAAACACACCATAGCTTCTGCTATCATAGTGCCTCCTTTTCTTACTGAAATTAGAGGCACCAGATTTCAGTTGTTATAGATGTTTTCCACAGATGTTGCATTCATCATACGAGTCATCCTCGTTTCTATGATAATTATAGTCAGGAATATGCTTCTTACTATTATGTAAGCAGGCTTCCTGTCTAAGCTTTTTGTATAGATTTAACTCCCCTCTAAGGTCTGATAGGGTAGTATTATGTCTTTCCTCAAGAATCTCTATTCGACTATTAATCGAATCAATCTTCTCCGTCATGTAAGTAACTACAGACTCACTAATATTGGCATCCATCTTAGTCCCTAGCCATGAACCAAAGTAGTGTTTGAACCATTAGCTTATACGGAAGATTATGGACGTTTTCTTCAATAATAAAGTGTTTAGTCCACTTATTAGTGGTAATAAACACTTTCAGGGCTTTACGATGCTCTGCATTAGATGGATCGTAGTAAATACGTGATACAACCTTAGTGTTAGTAAGTAAACTCATGGTTTCTCCTATTTGAATTAAATCTCAATCGACAAACATAATTATATCAAAAATAGTTGAGTGAGTCAACTATAAATTTTTTGATTACTTAATAAACATAGGATGCATATCGGTAGTTACTGCTTCCTTCGAGTAAACAAAGCACTCAAGCTCTTTAGGAAGGCATAACATATTAATACTTACTGTATTAAGGTATTTATCCTCTCTTTTACCAAAGAAGTTATTAGGGTTGTAAAGTTTAGGAGTATCCCAGTATAGATCATAAGACATATCGCGTAAGAATTGAATTAAGTCTTTAGACTTTTCTGGCCTATCATTTTCAATGTACATTACAGGACGATGATTCTTAATAAACTTTGTACCACTCTTAAGTACTTCTAGCTCCATACCCTCTACGTCAATCTTAACAAAGACGTCTTTTCCGTATTTTGAGTCACGGAATGAGTCCATAGGAAGAATATCTACCATAGCACATACAGGTTCGTCAGGTGTATTAACTAGAGATATACCTCCAAAGTTACCTTCAGCATTATAATCTGTTTGGGGAACAAACATGAACGACTGTTCCATACCAATACCAATATTATGTAGTCCTACGTTTTGAAGACTATTAAGAAACACGTTAGTAACTAAGTTTTGGAAAATCTGCGGTTGGGGCTCTACTGCATCCAGGAACTTACACATACTAGCAAGCCCTACAGTATGAGCACCGATATTAGCACCAATCTCTAGAACATAAGTATCTCTACCTACATATTTGGAGAACGTATCCATCTCTAAGTGAGAGAACTCACCATAAGTAATTAGGGCTCCACCTACGTACTTATCCCTAGGGTTAGCTACAAAGTACCCATCTCTACCCTTAACTAGAACCCTATTAGTGCCTAGCTCCATCTTTGCATTTTTCATAGCCATTTAGCACACTCTCTATCTAGTACAAATATGTTCACTGAATGTCCTCATATTTGGTAGGCCTGCCATAGTCAGAAATCTGACCGTGACCATCCACAATAACTTCACTACGCATATCCATAAGCTTATTTACTTCTGCGTATGAGTACGGTTCGTATCTAGGGTGACAGTCAATGCCTACGTCTAGAATCTTACCCTTTGCTCCACGTAGGGTTCCATGACAGTGACCGTGTAGCATCCACGATCCGTGCATATTACCGTCCCAAACCATTAGAGGGTAATGACAGAGAGTAATCTTACGATTCTTATCTAGAATCGTAATCGTTAGAAGGTTGTGTACTTCTTCAAATAGATGTAGCCACTGGAATCGATCCTTCTTATGTTCAGCATCGTGATTGCCACGTATAAGAATAATTCTACCATTAAGACGGTTAAGAATATCGGCTACTTCCATTTTATCTGCAAACGCAAAATCGCCCATATGAAAAACCGTAGCATCCGGGGGAACCTTCTTATTCCAGCGAAGGATAAGTTCTTCCCGCATTTCTAGGGTATTCTTGAATGGGCGATTGCAATATTTAATAATGTTTTCATGTCCGAAGTGTGTATCGGAGATGAAGAAAATTTTACTACTGTCTTGGTAGTATTGGTGACTCATTTTTTATTCCTTGTAAAAAGGCTAGTTCAGCTAGCCTAGCACTAGCTTCATTAGGGTATGGCCCAAATTTGATAACTCTTGAGCCATCTCCATACTTATAATTATGCTCGAAGTCATCTATATCTATAAACCAATTAGTCCCACGTTTAACCACTAGATTAGGATAATCTTTTTGTGGTTTAAATATCTTATCCCAGTTGTCTCTACCTTGTTCAGACAGAGTTCTAGAAATAATACTATCTCCAGTAATGTCGTTTTTGCTCATATTATTTCCAGTGGCGGGTAGTAAAGGAATCGAACCCTCACCCTTTCGGATGGCGACTGTTTTCAAGACAGTTTCTGCACCATGCAGGCTACTACCCGCTGTTAACTTACTTCTTAGGAGGCTTTTTTCCAGGTTTACAAGGCATACATACTTTCTTACCTGCAGAGAATCCATGATAGAATATCTTAAACTGAGCATCCCAGTACTCTGCAAATTTCTCAAATTTAGGATCAGTTGGTTTGGCCCCAAAGTACTTAGTAAAGGCTTCAATAGCCTCTATTTTTTCATAGGTACACATGTGTAACTTTCTAGATAGAAAATTTAGGTAGGTTCGGCGCAGCTTTAAGGATTTGCGTCGAAAAACGCCTTGGCGAAGCCTAAAGGCGTCATACTTCTTAATTCTTTGGTACGCTCTGATTTGCCACCAAGTTTCATGATCCAATTATTGGGATCAGGATTTACTGGAGTCTTAACCAAGTCTTTATTGAAGTTACCCCATAAGCCTGTCTTTTTAGTGTAAGGATCACCATAGTCGCAAGGATTGAAGTAGAAGGGTTTACCTAGACTAGGTCTTAGCTTTGGGAGCCTACCGACTGGATTTTCCAGAGCCCACCAAGTAGGCCTGGTCTTTTCCACAATCTCTAGTACCTTATCAACCATTGACAAGCTATACGCGGTTCTGCCATCTTCGTCTTTCACCTTCCAGTACTGAGCTCCGGAACCGGAGAAGTCTGTACAAGGTGGTGCAGCTAAAATACCATGAATTTGGCCCAGAGGTAGAATGTCCGATTCTACGTCTAGGCTAAGAATATCTATATCGTGTTTTATGTCTATTTGGTAGACTTCATAACCAGCGGCTTTATAAAAGCTCGGCCAGTTACCGCTGAAATCAAAAAGTGAGAGTATTATTTTCTTCTTCACGTAGTCTTGTAATCTCTAAGGCAGCTTCTTCTAGCAAATCTGCTATACGATCAGGCTTACCCTCTTGTACACTTTTACGTGTAGTAATTTGTCTGCGTATTTCGGCACGCTTTACAAGCCGATAAACTAGGTCTTCCATACTAATTCCTTAATGGAGTGATATATGGGAGTCGAACCCATTCGTCACAAGAGTCACAATCTTGGCCTGCTCCAAGCAGCCCTATACCACATCAAACAGCTCTCTAGCAGTCTAGTATCCAAGGTTATCTGCTGTTGACCCCAGAGTTCTAGATGAAAACTGTTTGATGTGGTGCCCTTTGTTGGAATTGAACCAACGTCCTCTTTCTTACCAAGAAAGCTGTCTACCACTGAAATAAAAGGGCCAATACCATTTAGTCTGATAATGGAGAAGAGTTGTAGTAATTTGAGAGCGACTCAACCGTACATATAATAACAAAGATTGCTAAGCTCCCGAAGGCCTAGACAACATGATGTTATCAGGTGATCACATTCACCTTTTTCTGGAACTCAGTAACAGGATTGAACTGTTGACCTTCGCTGTGTAAAAGCGTTGCTCTACCTCTGAGCTAACCGAGCATTATTTGGAGGGAAATGGAGGAATCGAACCACTGCCGAATTAACGGCAACCTGTTTTCCAAACAGGCGTAAAGACCACTTTACTGCATAACCCTTGGCGACTCGTGAGAGACTCGAACTCTCGTAATTGGATAGACAATCCAGTGTAATAACCCCTATACGAACGAGCCATAAAATTAGGTGCTAGCCTGACGTTTACTAGCTTCGTGCATACTATCGGGCCTGTGTAAATACACTTCTTCGAGTGGCGTATAAAGCATCCTGCACGTTTCCTGTGATCAGCAGGCTGTATGGTATGAGGTAGGAGAATCGAACTCCTTTAACTAGTTTGGAAGACTAGGACACAACCAATATGCCAACCCCACATTATTTTGTTTCTGCTGGAACGATCCCATCCCAGTCTCTAGCAGGAAAGACTCTTTCAAAACTACGCGAAACATAGTCGTCTCTCCAGCTTCTAACTTTTGACTTCATAAAAGCAAAAATATCAGAATCAATACCTAAATCAGGATTGATAAGATATGCTTCTTCTAGTCCATGATCCTTAGAGCTTTCTAGATATTCGCCAGACCATGGATCGTCTAGAATTATATGAGATGGACAGATAAACTTGTCATCTTGGTTTACGGTAGATTCATCAAGCCACCAACAAATATCATTTACTCTATAAGAGCTCAGCTTGCCAGGAGTTAGCCAACGATCGTGTAAATGAAGATGCAAATCGTTTACTTCAAATAGCTCAACAATATGCTCCTTATCACAGTAGTGACGCCAACTAGAGGATATAACAGTATCGAACTGAAAAATATCATATAAATAGTTAAGCTGTCGAACAGAGGTCTTAGACATTTCCCAGTAATTAATGAAGTGATGAAACTCCAGCTTACCGGGGTACTGAGACATATTAGGGCTAAGATTGATTCCATTGTTTGGAAACATAGGCCCATCAAAATCGAGGAATAGAACAGGTGTCATGATTGTCTCTCAAGTAAAGATATATTATATGATTATTTGGTAAAACAATCAAGTTTAAAATTTTGGCCCTTTGGGGTGGACTCCAACCACCGACCTTTAGCACAACTAGTATGTACGCTAACGCTCTAACGCAACTGAGCTACCGCAGGATTGGTCGTGATAGCTGGAATCGAACCAGCTTAGGACTCCGTATGAAGGAGGTACATTACCTTAATGCTATATCACGTCTGTTTCCAGGAACACTTCATACTGTTCCTGGGTTAATACATGTACTTCAAAATCATCACTCATCCAGTTAGCAAACTGGTAGTAATCTGTGTTTTCACACCAAGTGCCATTAGGCCATCTATATATTGTAATCATAAAATTCTTGGTCCTCCGAGGTGGAATCGAACCACCATTTTTCGATTATCAGTCGAATGTTCTACCGTTGAACTACCAGAGAATCTAACCATCTAGACCACGACAAGTAAACGCTACACTGTTTAAATGTGGGACGGTCAATGCGTATAATGGTATTGGTAAGGGCACAGGGAATCGAACCCTGATAGATTCCTTAAAAGGGAAATATTCTACCGTTGAATTATACCCTCATTAATTGGTACGGGCGGTGAGACTTGAACTCACAACGGTCTCCTTAAGAGGGAGGTACTCTGCCAATTGAGTTACACCCGTATTAAAAACTACTTGGACTTACGGTTAGCCCAATAAGTGGGACTAACTGCATTCCACCAAGAACGAACCTTGGTCTTATTCTTACGACCCGCACCAACAAACGGTTGGTTAGCTGGGTTACCTGCGTGATACTTGAATTCAGTCTTGTTAGCCATTTGTTTATTTCCTTTAGTTAAAGATATATTATACGTTAATTAGTTACAGTATTCAAGTTTAAATTTTGGCGGATCAGAGAGGACTTGAACCTCCACAACCTTTCGGTCGCTAGTTTAGCAAACTAGTGCGGCTACCATTTCGCCACTGATCCATATTTGGCCCACCCGGTAGGTAACGATCCTACATCCCGTGCTCTTCAGGCACATGCTAATCCATTTCAGCTACAGGTGGTTTATTCTTGTTACCGATACTCTTCCGAGTAGGAGCAATGCTCGGTATCCACACAAAGATAAGATTTACGAAGTGCTTATACACTATTCAACACTGGGTAACTTACATCAGTCCAGCTGCTTGAATATTGGTACACCGTAGGGGTTTCGATCCCCTCTCATTAGTTTGAAGGACTAAGGGCCACGCCAGCTGCCTCACGGTGTATCTAAAATTGTAAATTTATTTGATTTACTTAGGTTTTGTTTTTGGTCCTCCCGGCCAGACTCGAACTGGCAACCAACAAATTATGAGTTTGCTGCTCTTACCAATTGAGCTACAAGAGGACTATTTAGTGGTAGCCCGTACCTGAATCGAACAGGTAGTATTTCTTTAGAAGAGAAATGGTTTATCCATTAACCGAACGGGCCTCATAAATATTAGATATAGTAACTTTATTATTCTCTTTACGTACTTTATCTTGAAATTCTTTATTTCTAGCGTGGAACCTTGCTGGAGGCATTTTGCACCCTAAGGACTTAGCTTTCTTTTTAACACCATTATCAGATAAACCTATATATTTTCCTACTGATGTATAGGGATAATTCCAAATTAATACTTCTAACTCTTCAGCAGTAATGTATACTTTCCAATTTGATATAGACCTACAAGAATCTGAACAAGTAGTCTGGGTAGACGTTTTTGGTTGATATAGACTTCCACAAACAATACAACACTTTTTAAGCGCTTCTTCTGTATACTCTCCACGTAGTATAGCGTGAAGCCTACCATGATCTTCCCTAGATAGGACAAATAAATTATCTGGTAGGTTATTCTGTTTATTTTCA
>ERZ1034365.1122-NODE-1122-length-14059-cov-7.199042_pt1 | contig 14059 bp, 14 predicted proteins | sample MGYA00520615_ERZ1034365 | MGnify/ENA primary metagenome ERZ1034365 (study PRJEB33736, sample SAMEA104284505) | Azolla filiculoides | biome: Urban; feature: Water surface; material: Ditch water | place: Netherlands | collected 2015-10-28 | depth 0-0.1 m ... | reverse complement strand
TTTGCGAGGACATTGTTTCGATGCGTAATGACAATAATGGTCGTTTGTTTTTGTTTTAAACGCTGAATCGCATTGCCAAGGGCTGCTTCACCCACTTCGTCTAAGTTTGAGTTAGGCTCATCTAAAACAACAATACGAGGTTCACCATAAAGTGCACGCGCAAGACCCACACGCTGACGTTGGCCACCTGATAAGTTGCCGCCTGTTGCACCGATGATGGTGTCGTAACCTTCAGGAAGATGCAAAATTAAGTCATGAACATCAGCCATTTTTGCCGCATTGACCACTTTTTCTGGATCAACATCGCCAAAACGGGCAATGTTTTCGCTAATCGTCCCTTCAAATAATTCAATATCTTGTGGTAAATAACCGATGTGTGGGCCAAGTTCTTCGCGATTCCATGTAAATACATCAGCTCCATCTAAGCGGATTTTACCGTTAGCGGTTGGCCAAATTCCAAGTAATGCGCGTGCGAATGTCGATTTACCTGCACCACTGGGTCCAATGACACCGACAACATCACCTTTAGCAATGGTGAGTGAGATACCTTTTAAAACGGCCGTTTTGGCTCCCGGTGGGGCGACAACAGCTGATTCAAATTGGAAGTTGCCTTCAGGGGTTGGGAGCGTCATACGCTCAGTATCGGCTGGAATTTGGCGAAGCAATTCATTTAGACGTGAATATTGTCCGCGTGCGCTAATAAAGCCTTTCCATGATCCAATCACGATATCAATAGGCGCGAGTGCACGACCAAGCAAGATAGACCCACCAATCATCAGGCCGGAGGTAATTTCATTGCCGATCACCAAATAGGCACCAACAGCTAGGATGAGCGATTGTGATGAAAGTCGAATCAGTTTTGAGGTTGCACTAATTAACCCCGCGCGTGAACTGGCAGTAGCTTGAAGTACAAGGACTTTGTTGGTGCTTTTGAGCCAACGCTGTTGAATGTTATTTAACATTCCCATGGATTCGATGACTTCTGCGTTGCGAAGATTTTTGTTCACAAGACCGCGTCCAACCATTGCCATCATATTGGCTTCGCTGAGCATTTTGCTGGTCGCTTTTTCTTGAACAATTGCCACAATGATAAGCAAAATAGCCGTGCCTACCGCCATCCAACCGTACATAGAATGGAACACAAACATCAGCGCAATATAAATAGGCAGCCAAGGTGCATCAAAAAATGCAAATAAGCCATTACCTGTCATAAATTGACGCAGAGCTGTTAAATCATCAAGTGGCTGAGAAGAAGCGCGTTGACCACCAGAATAAAGTGCTTGTTTATAGGCAACTTTAAATAGGCGTTCGTTTAGCAATGTTTCAAGGCGTGTACTCACGCGCACTAAAATTTGTGAACGTACCCATTCCAAGGTGCCCATTGTAGCAAACAGCACCATCATAATGAGCGTTAGCATGGTGAGAGTTGACAGGTTGCCAGTGGGAACAACCCGATCATAGAGTTGCAACATGTAGATGGTGGGTACAAGTTGCAAAATGTTTATGACCAAACTAAAACCTGCTGCCGCAACAAAGGCACCTTTGCATAATTTTAGGGCTTCTTCTAAATCAGACTTGTTGATTGTTTTCATGTGTACAAAATTAGAATTTACTTATAGAAGTTATCATTATCGCATATTTTATAAGCACATTCTATAAATCAAGTACTTAAAAAAATACGTTCGTTACGTAGGATAATGGTGTGTGTTGCGTCGAAAACAAGGGGAATAGAAAATGAGTCTCCCCTTTATTTTACGGTTGCAATATAGAAATAAAGCAGGATTTATGCCATTAAATGTGATGTGGGTATGTACAGATAATCGTCAATAATTTGTCACCATGGCATCCAATGGCGTGTCAATGCCACATATAAAAGCGAATTAAATTGGTTTTAATGCGCCGGTAGCGTCAAACGTAATGCCATTCCAGCCATGCGCTATAAATTGGCGAATATTTTGATGATCATTCCCATTAGGGTTTTCTAGCACGTCAACACGATAATAATCCCCAAAACAGGCAAGGGTTTGAGGTTCGGTCAATCCGTTTAATTGGGCGAACGCAAAAATTTTACATGAACCTTCATTTTGTCCTGCGGCGTTTTCGAGATTGCCATTGCGAAATGTAGAGGGCTTGTAATGATAATTTTCTGAAATCACGGCAATCGTTTGGGCAAAACTAACAGGCGTTTGTGTTTTAATCTGATGTAAAAATTCCACTAATGTTATGTTTGTCATGTTATTTATCCTTAACGTAGCAGTCCTGAAATGGCTCTAAAGTCTGGGTGACTTGCATCACGCAACCATTCAAACAAAACGGATTCATAATTGGTAATGATGATATTTTGCGCTTGCATTCGTTGGAGTGCAAAAAATTTGTGTTCCGTTTTACGTGCGCAAATCGCATCTTCAACAACATGAACTTGATAACCCTGTGCAGTTAAATCGAGCGCGGTTTGTAAAATACAAACGTGTGCTTCTTGACCGACGAGAATAAGTTGTTTGCGGCCCATTTTTTCTAGTACAGGCATAAAGCCACTTGCACCACAGCATGAAAAAGCAGTTTTATCAAACAGTTGTGCATTATCGGGTAGGGCATCTTTAATTGGGTTCTCCGTATGTCCTAAGCCTTGTGGGTATTGCTCGGTGAGTAGAACGGGAATACCGAGTTTTTTTGTGGCCTCAATTAAGCTTAGTGTACTTTCACGCATCGACTCCGCTTCATTTTCAGGCATAACGGAGGATAAGGTGGTTTGCATATCAACAATCACAAGCACACTGTCTAATGTATTTAATAACGATGGATGGGTATTCATACAATTTCTCAATAAAATGTAGCAATAAAAAAACCGCCTGTCATGGGTATTCGAGGCGGTTTTTTTGTGGTGTTGTGCGTTTTAACCTTTGAGCGAGACGATAATGTTATTGAAGGCATCAATACGGTTTTTACCCGTTGTGATTAAATCAACACCAATTTCAATAATTAAGCCATGTAATTCAGGCATTTTGTAAACAATCATTACCAAATATCCTACTGCCGGAATAGCGATAAGTGCACCCACAATGCCGCCAATGCCAAATAATGATAAAAATTTAATAATCATCACAACGGCATCTAAAGGCAAAATAACCATTGCTGCAAAGTAAGCTATGACGATAAAAGTGAATAAGACGAAAACGATAAATTGAAACAGTCGAACTAATGCGACGTTAATGTTGACTTTGTTCATGTTATATAAATGATCCTAATGCGCATTTAAGCGATTGCAATATCAGTTTGCTGACTGATTATCTGTTATTTTTGTTTTATGACAAGAAAAAGTAACAGAAAAAGTTACTTTCATCGCTTAGTTTAATGCATTTTGCTACGGGTTAAAAGGCGTGAGGGTGTTGCAGTCATTATTTTGTTTCTAAATTGGTTTTCAAGCAATACAGCGCAGAAATATCACATTCGCCTAACCCTTCTGCAATAAGTTGTTCATAGTCATCGCGTGTCTGCATCGTGAGGGGCAGCAAAACACCACTATCACGCCCCATCTGCAAGCAAATGTCTAAATCTTTTTGATGTAGTGCTACTTTAAACCCTGCGCGATAGTGGCCTTGTGTCATCGATAATCCGCGATTTTGCAAAAACCAACTACTTGCCGCACCGCCCGAAATGACATCAATCACTTTATCCATTGGCAAGTGTTGCGCCTTTGCAAAGGCGAGGGCTTGGGTGACTGCTTGATTGATTCCAGCCGCCATAATTTGATTCACTGCTTTTGTGGCTTGCCCTGTACCTACTGGGCCTATATGTACAATGCGTGTTGCCATTGATGCCAATACAGGGCGGACTTTTTCCAATACCGCATTTTCACCGCCCACCATCATGGCAAGTTTTCCTGATTTTGCGCCTTCAACACCACCAGATACTGGCGCATCAAGAAAATCGACGTCACAGCAAGCTAAAAATGCAGCCGCTTGTTTGGCGGTATAATTGCTGACCGTTGACATATCGACTACAACGCTATTTGGTCGAATCGTTTTTTTAATGTCATGAATAAGGCTCAATACGTCATCATCGCGTGACACACATAAACAAATAACATCAACATCTGCGGCGAGCATTTGGGGAGTTTGCGCAACGGTGACATTGAGTTCAGTACCTAATCTGTCGGCTTTTTCTGTGGTTCGGTTATAAATGGCGTGAAGAAAACCTGCAGTTGCTAAGTTTCGAGCCATGTGTTCGCCCATGGCGCCTAATCCAATCATGCCTACGGTTAACATTTTGCGATGATCCTGTATTTTAATGAAATGAGTATGTGAACAATGCGTTAAGTTCGCATGGATGAACGATGCATTGAGAATGGTTGTTTGTTTATGATATGTTGAATTGTAACATTCAAAAAACGTTTTTTTTGAATACTCAATTCAAGTAAAAAAACCGCTTGACGATTCTAGTAATCAAGCGGTTTTCCCCATTTTTAAAACAACTAAACAAAAAAATTAAATCCCAGTGCCTACTTGTAGCGCATCAAACCAATCTAAGAAACGTTTAACGTCATCGCCTTTGAACATACGGCCATGTTGAGGGGCGATAATATCAATATCTAAGTTTCTGACACGATCAATCCACGCGCGTTTGGCTTGATTTGATGGCATCCAACGTTGATGGTAATAACGCATTTTTTCAACATGTGTATCAAAACGCTCAACAAAAACGGGCGCACCCGCACTTTCCCACGCTGATCCCACGCTGCCTGTCATCAAGATTTTTGCTTGCGGATCATAAACATGAAAGTTACAAGGCGAATGCAGATAATGCGCTGGAATAATTTGCAATTCAACGGACTCTAATTTGATTGTTTCGCCATTATCTGGAATGGGGACATATTCAATGGATTCACAGCCAAAATGGCGAATATAGCCTTCCCATAGGGCAGGGGCGTGTAATTTCGCATTTGACAATGCTTGATCCCATAAACCCAGTGACGAAATGACATCAGGGTCTTGATGTGAGGCAAATAAATCCGTAATTTGTTCAACAGGTGCATGGTGAAGCACAGCCGCCATCATGGGTGCAAATAATTCTGTACCACCGGGTTCGAGCAATAAACATTTATTGGCTGTGCGAACAATGTACTGATTACTGTCGATAATATTATCGGGTTTATTTTCGTCGCGCCCAAACATTACCCATTGGTGCGCCCCCTCGTAAATTTTGGTCATTTTCATGCGCTAAGGCTCCTTATAGCCAATTAACTGTTACGGTAAATAGATAATGCAATTCGGCAACGTTGTACATTGTCGTGAATGGTGTGCGCTGCTTTATCAACACTTTCAGCAACGGCTTGCAGACTTTGCAAATATTCACCCGCTTGCGAGGCTTCAATACGTGAGTTAGCCGCAATGACTCGCGCTGCTCGTGCATGGTGCATCACCGCTTCAAGTTGTCCGAGTAATTGCGTCACGTCGCGTTTAAATTGACGCTGGCAATCTTGCATGACGGTTTTAGCGTGCGCTGTTGGCTCTAGCATCGAATCAGCGTAACGCGCTCCGTTGGTATTGGCCAATTTTAAGGCTTGCTCAAAACGGTTATACGCCGCAGTACGTCTGTATTCATCAACGGTTAAACGATAGAGCAGTAGTGCATACACGTTAATTTTAGTGACAAGCTCAATGGTTTCTTTGGCGAGTTCATTAATGAAGTCGGTAATTGGTTGAAACCCTTTTGCCTTGTCACCAGCACGAAATGCAATGGCTTTTGCATTTGCTGCGGCGAGTGAAATTTCTTTGGCAACAACCATGACGGCACTTAATTCCGATGTGATTGAGGCAACAGCAATAAATTGTGATTTGGTTTGACTGTTTATCATATTCTGAGTGGCTCTGCCTGAAAAGTAATAGCAAAAAATCGGTTATAACAAGTAATGTCCTTAGCGTTAATTAGCGCAATCCTTTCATTAACGTTAAAATTTTCGCGGCAATATCGTCTAGTGGCAGAACGTAATCTGCACAGCCTAATTTAAACGCCGCACCGGGCATACCCCAAACAACACTTGTCGCTTCATTTTGAACAATCGTTTTTGCGCCTAATGCGTGCATGGCTTGCATACCTGCAGCCCCATCAGCACCCATTCCGGTAAGCAAAACGCATACCGCATTATCACCAGCGGCTTGCGCGGCAGAGTGAAAAAGAACATCTACCGCCGGTTTATGGTGATTTACCGCTTCAGTATCGTACAATTCAATCACATAGTTATTTTTATTGCGCACAATTGCCATGTGACGATCACCCGGTGCTAGGTAAATATTGCCCCATTCCACCACTTGACCATGCACGGGAATGCTAGCTTTCATTGCGGTAATTAAATCAATGTGCTTTACAAACGATTCACTAAACGCGGCTGGAAGGTGCTGCGTAATTAACACCGGTGGACTCTCTGCAGGCATATTTTTCATGACGACTTTAATGGCTTCTGTGCCGCCTGTTGATGACCCGAGCGTAATGATTTTTTTAAAATCCATAGGGACTTTTTTGCTTGGCGATACGGGCTTAACAATTGTCGTTGTTTCCTCAATGGCACTAGGGAGAATACCTTTCACATTTGTTTTTGCCGCAACACGCACTTTTGCAATAATTTCTTTTGCGTAATCATTGAGTGTGCTTTCAGTATCCATGCGTGGCTTTGCCACAAAATCCACCGCGCCCAACGCTAATGCTTCAAGTGTCGCCTCAGCGCCGCATTCCGTTAACATAGAAATCATAATGACAGGCGTTGGGCGAAGTCGCATTAAGTTGCGCAAAAACGTCATTCCATTCATGCGCGGCATTTCAATATCAAGCGTTAGGACATCAGGGTCGAGTTGCTTAATCATATCTCGTGCAATAAGCGGATCTTCTGCAGCACCTACGACTTCAATATCGGGCGCTGTGCTGAGTATGGACGTGAGTACCTTTCTAATTAATAAGGAATCGTCAATAATCAAAACACGTATTTTTTTCATTTTCGGCTCTACTATTCGGGTTTGTGCGGTTAAAATAACTCAACATCACCTTCAATAGGTAAATCTTTAATATTGGTTAAATATTGACGTTCACGCTGCACAATGCTGTCATGATGCAGGTCTTGAATTTTTTTCATTCCGACTTTCCCCGTTTGTGGAAAATAAATCACTTTCCTTGGATAAATATCGCCTAAGTCTTTTGACAAGAGTGCCAAGCCTTCTTGGTCAATATATTCCATGACAAACTGAATATTACGCTCACCCACATCACTTAAAGTAGGAATAATTTTCCCGCCACCAAATACTTTTACTTCTAAATTTTTACGCTTCCCGCCATTGGATAAAATCGTGTTAATTAAATGTTCCATTGCAAAGTTGCCGTAACGGTTGGCGTTACCAATTAACGCGTTACTGCCTTGCTGCATTTTCATTTTATTGGTGTCAGGTAGCATGAAATGATTCATGCCGCCAAGACCAATTTCTTTGTCACGCACACACGCCGAAATACATGAACCCAGCACGGTGGTAATCATTTCATTTTCAGCGGTGACATAATATTCACCGGGCAAAATTTTCGCTGCCACCACGCCATGATCGTGATCCATGTAGCGAGCGACGTGTTCAAAGCCTCGAATTGAGGGTTTAGTAAGTTGACTTTGATCCATTTTTCTATATATTTTTTTGGTAACAGGTGGTCGATACTAACTTGAATTCGCTGCAAATCTGGTTGAGTGATTCAGAATGCCCAATAAATAACCATGATTTGCTCGACAGCATTTTAGCATAACGTTTTGCTAAGGCAGTTTTAGTTTCACGATCAAAATAAATTAGGACATTTCGACAAAAAATGACATCGAATGACGCTTTTATCGCCCATTCACCCATTAAGTTTAATTGCTTAAACTCAACAATTTCCTGTAATGGTGCTTTAACTTTAACATGATTTGGTGACGATTTATTTCGCATAAACCAACGCTTTAGCGTTTCTGGCGGTAATTCGGCTACACGGTCGTGTGTATAAATGCCCTCAGAAGCTATTTGCAAGACATTCGTATCTAAATCTGTTGCTAAAATGGTGATATCCCAATCACTAGGTATCGCATCAAGCAGCGTCATGGCGATTGAATAAGGCTCTTCACCTGTTGAGCAACCCGCTGACCACACACGGATTTTTTTTGTATTTTTATTACGCATCAATAAATCAGGCACAACCACATCGCGTAAATAATCAAAATGATGTTGTTCACGAAAAAAAGAAGTTAAATTCGTGGTAATGGCGTTAATAAACTCGGTGAACTCATCATCATGATGTGATTGCAAATAGGTGCAATAGGCTTTGAAATCAGGAAGTCCTAATTTGCGAACGCGCTTTGAGAGTCGAGAATAAAACATATCAAAACGCTCATCGGGGGCTTGAATGCCTGAGTATTCGTTTGATAATTTTCGTAAAATATTAAAATCGTCAATCGTAAATGTAAACTCACGCTCTTTTTCGACAATTGCCATCTTGCTTTTGATCTCCTAATCAATGCGTTATTGCTAAACCTCGCCTAGCTCCAGTACATTACCTAGCCCCAATAATCGTGCTGATTCTAGAAACCGTGACGAAGGTGAGAGAATGTGAATGGTTTTATTTAAACGTTTTTCTTCTTTTTTTAGTGACACTAACAGTTGTAATGTGGCGGTATCAATGGTTGTGACTTCGACCGCATTGATTTCAATGACGTCATGAAAATCCAGCACACGTTTGAGTTGCTGATAAAGCTCCTCAATACTTTTAATGGTTGCATCTGAATTGAGCCTGACGATGGGATCAATACTATCAATTTCAATTTGGGTTTCTTCTTCAATTATCATATCAATGATATTGCTATCTGCGTCGCTGGGTGAGTCTTGTGTTTCAATTGAAATAGCAACCGTATCATCATTTGTTTGAATGTCGATGTCAATTTGACAGTCGTTTTCACTTTCAATACTGACTTCAATATCAATATCAATATCTTGATCTTGGTCACTCTCTTGTGTATTGTTTGTATCAATTGACTCATCATGGTGCGCTTGAGATATCAACTCAGGGGCGGCTTCATCTGCGTCTTCTTGTGGGTCTTGCTGTGTTGCGTCATGGCTTTCAATGAAATCAACTAACGCTTCGGTGTCAATAATAGGTGTTTGCGCCATGTCGCTTTCGTTATTAGCGGGTGCAACGGGTTTTTCACCAATTTCTACACCATCCATCCAAGCGAGCGGGTCATAACCAATTAAATTATCTGTTGTCATTTCTCATTACTCTGTTTTCAAGAAAATCCTGTGCTAGGCTGCGAAAATCGTTTGCCGAGCGACTTTTGGGGCTGTATTCAAAAATAGTCTGTCCAAAACTTGGGCATTCTGCTAAGAGCGCGGTTTCACGAATCACCGTGGCCAGTATTTGATTGGGGAAGTGGCCAAGCAACACATCAAGCACTTGATCTGAAATTCGGCGTGTTGATACATAACGCGAAATGACAACCGATATTTTATAGTGTTTTTTTAAAGCCCCTTCAAAGCGATTAACGGTATTCATTAAATGCGACAGTCCTTGCAACGCTAGAAAATCACTGGTCATGGGCACTAAAATTTCCGATGTCGCAATGAGTGCATTAGCAACGAGTAAGCCCGATGACGGTGGGCAGTCAATAAATACAAAGTCTTGATCTGCGAGTTGACCACGCAGTGCATCACGCAGTAATACGCCACGCGGTGCACCCGCACCAGCCATTTGTTCAATATCTTTTAATTTAGAGCCAGCGGCAATCAGTTGTAAATTGTCGCGTACGGCAATAATTTGTTCTTCAATATGTTTTTCTTTAATTAACGCCAAATCAATGCCCGCTACATCGCGTGATGTAACGCCTAGTGAAATGCCTAAATGCCCTTGTGGATCAAAATCAATAATGGTGACTTTCTTTCCCATAATGGCAAGCGCATGGCACAAATTGGTTGATGTGGTTGTTTTTCCCACCCCCCCTTTTTGATTAATAATGGCAACAATGCGTGGCATTACTCAAAACTTCCTATATCAGAAATGGCTTCAATATCGTCCACTTCATCGGGGTTTAGCAGTTTATCCACGTCCAGTAGCATAATCATATTTTGTTTATAAACGTGCATACCGCGCATATAGCGCGTGTCGAGTTGCGTGCCAAAATTAGGGGCTTTTTTAATGTCATCAATTTTAATATCCAAAACATCAGACACCGCATCCGCCACAATACCCATGACAAACGATTCATTACGACGGTGTTTAATACAGAGCACAATCACTACCGTTTTTTGGGTGTAGTCGCTGTGCTCAAGTGAAAAACGCTCACGCAAATCAACAATAGGAATCACCGAGCCCCGTAAATTTAAAACACCTTTGATAAAAGAGGGCGTGTTGGGAATCACGCGCACAGGTTCCCATCCTCTAATTTCTTGGACTTTTAAAATTTCTACACCGTAAACTTCATTTGCAAGTTCAAAAGTCAAAAATTGCTCAATTTGTTTACTGTTTACTGCATCGACTTTCATGTGTTTTTCCTACGCGTTGTCTATTTTGGCGTCATCACCGATAAACTTAAAACTCTTCCCACTCATCAAAATGGGCATTTACGACCTTTTTTGATTTAGCAGCAGAGGGTGTATTTGCCGCTGGTTTTGATGCTGCCAATGAGGAGGAGGCGTGGGTTGTGGGCGATTTACCGTTTACTTTAAAGAAATTAAGTAAATGGGTCATTTTTGCCGATTGCTCACTCATTGCCATACTCCCAGCGGCGGCCTCTTCGGCTAAGGCGGCATTTTGCTGTGTAATATCATCCATTTGTGACACGGCTTGATTGACTTGATTGATTCCCGATGATTGTTCATTGCTAGCTGTGGTGATATGACCAACAATGGTGCCAACGTGAATAATACTATCTACAATTTCAATTAACGCCGCGCCCGTTTCATTCACAAACGCCGTACCGGATCTGACTTCTTGCACACTATTTTGTATTAATTCATTACTTTGTTTTGCGGCAGTGGCACTGCGCTGCGCTAGATTGCGTACTTCTGTTGCAACAACTGAAAAGCCTCGCCCCTGTTCACCTGCACGCGCGGCTTCAACGGACGCATTGAGCGCAAGTAAATTGGTTTGGAATGCAATCTCATCAATAACGCCAATAATTTCAGCAATTCGGTTGCTACTCTCATTAATGGCTTGCATCGCGGCAATGGCTGATTTTACCACTTCACCGCCTTTTTCAGCGAGTTGTGCAGCGGATTTAACAACAACGGTTGCATTTTGTGTGTTTTGCGCATTACTCACCACAATACTTGATAGCTCCTGCATACTTGCCGCCGTTTCTTCTAAGCTAGCTGCTTGCTGTTCTACGCGATTTGATAAATTATTATTACCACTTGCCATTTCCTGTGAGGACGTGTTCACAAAGTCGGCGGCTTCTCGGATTTGTAAAATAAACTCACTAATTTTGAAAATAGCATCGTTCATATTATCTTTACATTGCGCATAAATGCCTTGATAATCCGAATGAATACTATTGGTTAAATCGCCTTCCGCCAATTTTTTAATAATATGATTGATATCAGTAAATACATTTTCAATCACATCAGTTAAATCATTAATATTGATTGAAAGTGATTTCATAAAGCCATTTTTATCGCTTAAATCAATTCGTTTCCCCAAATCACCTTGTTTAATGGCGCTTACTAAGTGTTCAATTTCACTTTCAATTTTCACTTCAACGGTGCGATCGAGCCATTCTGCAACATAACCAATGCGCTCGCCATTAGTTTCAAAAACCGGTTTGACGGTTAATTGCATCGTATGCCCAGCTAAATCAAATTGACTTGTTTTTGAGTCATGTAGCGTGTCAAGTGCCGACTTTTGCAGAGCAGGGACGCTATGAAAGAGGTCAATAGATGAGCCCAACAGTTTTTGCACATCAAAATGAGGAATAACGTTTTGAATATCTTGTTGTGCTCTTAAGAATAATTGTTCTGCTGCTTGATTGACAAAAATAATCTCTGCATTGGCATTGGTAATTAAAATACTGCACTCAGCGTATTTTAAGCCTTGAATAATGCGTAGTGAATTGGAGTTTGCCTGCTTGGCTTGAGCAATATCATCGCCGAGCTTAACGCCCGCCACATAAATCCCTCGAAACAAATCCCCAAATTGATCGTTACGCGTTAAATTTAGCGGTGGGCTAAACTCATTGACGCTTAGACGGAACAATTCGTGAACAGCGGACGTGAAAAAACGTTTCGTGGTGTTGGTAATATGCGCCAAAATCCAACATGCAATCAGAGTGGAGAAAGCAAACGCCCCAATCAGCGGATAATTTTCATTGGCGATTAAGTCACGAAGTAGCAGTATATTTGGCAACATCAATAATACGGCGGAAATGGCTATTTTTTTCCCCATTGAAATTTCAGATAATACTTTACGCGCTGCGGCTAATCCGGTGGGATGCAGTGTGGTTTCTTTTGCATTCACTTTGCGATATAGTTGATTAGCTGCGTCAATTTCTGCGCGACTGGGCGTTAGACGAACAGACAAATACCCTTTTACGGTGTTATTTTCAAAAAGGGGCATTGCATTGGCATTGACCCAATAAAAATCACCCGATTTGGTACGATTTTTTACTAAACCTTGCCATGGACGATTTTGTTTTAGCGCACGCCACATGTCTTCAAACGCGGCGGAAGGCATTTCGGGATGACGCACAACGTTGTGACTTGAACCGACTAATTCCTCACGAGTATAACCGCTAATTTCAACAAATGCGTCATTGGCAAACGTAATGATTCCTTTTAAATCAGTACGCGTCACAAGAATAGTATTTGGTTTCATCACGACTTCATTATTCGTGATTGGCATGTTGATTTTCATTGCGGCATCGTCCAGGAAAAATAAGATGTAGGTTACTAACTAATAATCGTTTTGTTCTAATGCTTCCAGCAGTAATAATTTATCGACATCAAGTAGCATGACCATGCGTTCATTCACCGACACTAAGCCATTGATGAATTCATTACTCACTTTTGTGCCAAAATCGGGCGCACTTTGAATGTCAGTTCGTTCAATACTGATGACGTCAGAGACGGAATCAACCACAACGCCCATAATTCGGGTATGACTTCCGCTGCCTGTTTGCAGTACCACCACCACAGTTAGCGGTGTATATTCAGGCTTACTTAAACTAAATCGCTCACGCAAATCAATAATGGGGACGATGGCACCGCGCAAATTGACCACCCCTTTTTCGTAGAACGGTACATTGGGGACGCGCGAAACCGGTTCCCAACTCCGAATTTCTTGTACACGTAAAATATCAACGCCATATTCTTCTTTACCTAATACAAAACTTAGGTATTGAATAATGGTGGAGGTGTCGGCATTTTTTTTGGTACCGGTTTCACCATCCATATCATCTATTTCATTTTCGTTTTTTTCTGTCATCACAACGGTTCTTATAAATTGAGTGTTAGGAAAATTAGCAGACCGATAAACGAACTAAACCCGGTACGTCAAGAATTAACGCCACAGAGCCGTCGCCTAAAATAGTGGCGCCCGACACGCCCTCCACCCGTCGATAGTTGGCTTCAAGGGACTTAATGACCACTTGCTGTTGGCCGAGTAATTCATCAACAAGAAAACCACACAATGCGCCTTGGCCTTCAACCACGACAATAACACCCTCATTTGGCTTAGTTGCTGCACCTGACTTGACGTTAAATATCTCGCGCATGCGAATAATGGGTAAATATTCATTGCGTAATTTAAAGGTTTCGCCTTTACCCGCCACTTTATTGAGCATTTTTTCGGTAATATTGATGGATTCAATAATGGATACCAACGGCACGATATAGGTTTCATCGCCAACCGCAACAGATTGCCCATCTAAAATGGCCAGTGTCAGCGGTAAATGAATTGCAATCGTTGAACCTTTGCCTAATTCGGAAATAATATCAATATTGCCACCTAGCGATTGGATGTTTCGACGAACCACGTCCATCCCAACACCACGCCCTGAAATATCACTTAATTGCTC
>ERZ1034365.1118-NODE-1118-length-14097-cov-3.274465_pt1 | contig 14097 bp, 15 predicted proteins | sample MGYA00520615_ERZ1034365 | MGnify/ENA primary metagenome ERZ1034365 (study PRJEB33736, sample SAMEA104284505) | Azolla filiculoides | biome: Urban; feature: Water surface; material: Ditch water | place: Netherlands | collected 2015-10-28 | depth 0-0.1 m ... | reverse complement strand
TTTCAACCGGAGCGATCCAATCAATTCCAGGAGAAATACTTGAAGCAGCATCCATTGATGGTGCCTCAAATTTCAAGTCTTTTACTCAGATAAAACTGCCCCTCGTCATTCGAACTGTTGCCCCTCTACTGGTTGCCTCCGGCGCGATGGCACTTAATAACTTTGGAATCATCTACCTACTAACAGGTGGCGGGCCAACTCTTGATAATTCAAATGGAAATGCCGGCGCTACCGATATCTTGATTTCTTATACATACAAGTTGGCATTTAACGCGCAGGAAGGCAGTAATTACGGCCTGGCTAGTGCGCTCTCCATTCTCAACTTCTTAATGGTTGGCCTGATCTCAATCTATGGCTTAAGAAGAATTAAGACGATGGAGGGAATTAATTAAATGATCTTCTCTCGCAAGAAATTTAAGTTTTGGATGAGAAAAGTCCTCTGGAGACATATTGTTGGCATTCTCGTCTCGATTTTTGCGCTCTTTCCCCTGGTATGGATGGTCTCTGCCGCTTTCGACGTAACGAGCCAATTAAGTACACAGAAGCTCATTCCACCATTTAGAGGTTTAGATAACTTTCATGCGCTCTTTTCAAATAGCGAAAGACCATATCTAATCTGGGTAAAGAACTCACTAATTATTGCCACTGCTGCAGCTCTCCTTCAGACTGTTATTGGGGCTCTCGCTGCCTACTCCTTAAGTCGCCATAAATTCAAAGGGCGGCGAATTACTTTAACAACCATCCTGATTGTGCAGATGTTCCCCCAGCTTTTAGCGGCAACAACTCTATTTTTGATTATTAATTCCCTAGGACAAACATTCAGCTTTTTAGGGCTAGGCCGTCAACTGCCTCTAATCCTCATCTTCGGTGGAGCCGCTTTGGGAGTTAATACTTGGATGCTCAAGAGTTTCTTTGACACCATTCCTAGTGAGATTGATGAGGCAGCAAAGATTGATGGTGCCAGTCATGCTTTGATTTTTACCAAAATCATTATTCCACTTGCTACTCCAATCTTGGTAGTGATCTTCTTGCTCTCATTTATCGGAATTTTGAATGAGTACCTCATCACTTCGGTGATTCTCGGTCTCGATGGTCCGAATATGACTATCGCTGTTGGGCTCCAGCAATTTATCTATGGCTCCTACGCAAAGAATTGGGGGCCGTTTGCAGCTGGCGCACTCTTGGCCACCGTTCCCGTATTAACCCTCTTCATCTTCCTTCAGAAGTACTTGATCACTGGACTTGTATCAGGGTCGACAAAGGGATGATGATGATTGATGTAGAAGAGTTTCAGGTCCGAGGCTTACCCGGTTATGTTTATAAGGTTCGATTTGCTGATCGCACCGTTGATTACTGGGCGCCTGCAAACCCTGGCAGTCACTTACTTGTGGCGCACGATGGCCAAAATATCCTAGATAAGAGAAATATCGGGATCAATCCTCACCAACGTGCTACCTGGAAACTCGCTCAGGCAGGCATTCGCATGGCGGAGAGAAATGGAGTTACACCTCCAACCGTCATCTGTGTTTATCACACTCCTTATTCACAAGATCCACTTGGTCGCCTGAAGGAGTACACACCAGAAGACTTCATGGGTGAAAGCAAGAACTGGTTGATTGAAAGTTATGGCCTCTATCGAGGTTCGGTCGATGAGTTTATCGAGGGGCTTTCTGCAAATAAACTTCTTGACTCAATTACTCAAGAGATAGTCCCCCAGATTGCTGCAAGAGTGAACCACACCCTTAATCCTGATAGCACCGCTCTGGTTGGGGCAAGCATGGGTGGACTTGCATCCATTTATGGCGTCCTGAAGCATCCAAATTTCTTCAATGCGGCGCTGAGCTTCTCACCGCACTGGGTAATTGGTGGCGATGAGCTTGCAGTGAAAATGGCTCAGAGTTTTCCATCTCCCCAACGCCACAAGATTTGGATGAGTAGAGGAACCAAGGGCCTTGACTCCAAATATGAGGAGTCACAGAAGGTGGCTGACAGGGTTATTCGTTCACGTGGTTACGTAGATGGAAAGAATTTCAGAACGAAAGTGATTTCTGATGGAGCTCATAGCAATGCAACCTGGGCTCGAAATGTTCCTGAAGCAATTGATTTCTGGATGAAAGCGGGAGAATAATGAAAAGAAGAATCGTTTTTGCCGGTGACAGCATTGTCCATGGTGGTCCTTGGCAATACTGGCTACCTGAGCACTATGTAACCAATTTTGCTTTTCCAGGACACACAACATCTGATATGGACATGCTTGTGGATGAAATAGTTGAATCACAACCAGAGCTTCTAATTGTGATGATAGGTACAAATGATTTCGGAAAATATCGTTACTCCGAAGAAAAAGTGATTCAAAATATTCTCAATGTTGCTAAGAAGTTAAAAGCGAATTTGACCCAAATTCCTGTCATTTGGCATTCGCTCACACCCAGAAGTGATGAATTTTCACAAAGCATGATCGAAGTCAATGCAAAGATTCGTCCAGAATTAGAAAGATTGGGCTTCATATATCACGACGTGTTTTCACTTTTAAAAAATAACGAACAGAACATACTCGAATTAGAGTATTGCGAGGATCCAGATACTTTTGGGCTGCATTTAAATAATCTTGGGTACGAAAAATGGTTTGAATCACTTGGCCCACTTATTCAGTTTGAACTTTCTAAATCAGAAGCTAATTCGTAATTTCATGGCTCGAACATAGACAAATCAAAGGAAACTTTGAGCAAAATTAGTGAACATACCTAATAACAATCGATTGAGGAGAAAAATGAAGTATTCAACTAGATGGATCAATAAGAATATAAAAATCACAGCAATCGCATCTCTTGCAGCTGCAGCCATTTCCTTTGCAGGAGCGAATTTGCTTAGTTCCGATGAGACTTCAACCGAACTTGGTGCTCCAGGTGTTGTTGCGGCTAACTTTCTAGAGGGGTCACTTACAAAGGCGATCACAACCGAGGACTGCACCCTTTCAGATGGCACGGAGACGACCTGCTATCGAATTGAAGTTACAGGTTCACCTGTAGATACGAAGATTGGGCCATTTTGTCCCGAGTCGACTTCTTCAACCGCTGAAGTTTCAGGCATCTGGCTCGATGGCGAAAAAATGTATAACGCTGATGGCCAATTCATCATGGATTTATCAACGATTTACAAAGATGTTAAGTGGAAACTTTACGATGATTCAGGCAAAGTAAAAGTCACAGATACAAAAGAGGCATTTCAGGGAGCCGCTAGACCAGATGTCCAAGAGGCATATAAGTACCACTGTGTAGAAGGAACATGGGAGTGGACCGAAACTACAAAGCCGGTACCAACCTCAATTCTTGTTCCTGTAAAACCAGTTCTTGCAAGTGAGACTTCTTCTCCCCGCGGAAATTTGGGAGTCACAATAAATGGTTTAGTAATTTCTGCATCCGCGCCAGTCGATGCAATTCTTGGCGCATACACAATCGCTGCTTTTGATGATTGTGGAGGACACTTCAATCCGACTGCTGGATACCACTTACACGCATATACCGGGTGTGAGGGAATTGAATATGAATCACATATCGATAATCCGAATGCAGAGACAAAAATGATTGGTTATGCGATGGATGGCGTTGCCGTTTTTGCACCTCTGAGTTCTAAGAGCACAATCAAACTTGATGAATGCAATGGTCGAACAACAGCGAAAGATGGTTATCACTACTACGCCCAATCCGCAGAGAAGAACTTGGTCGTAAAGTGCGTGAAGGGTCTGACAGCAGTAGACCCATTAGCGGCAAGTGAAGGACCTGGTGGTCAAGGTGCTCCAGCGATCGATACAGCAGCGGCCGCTAAGAAATTGGGAATCACCGAGGCTGAGTTGAAGGATGCTTTTGGAAACAAGATGCCACCAGATTTTGCAAGCGCTGCGAAGAAACTAGGAATTACCGAAGCAGAACTTAAGTTAAAACTTGGTGTCAAATGAAGAAAATAACAGTATTTGGAGTTACTGCACTTATTGTCATTTCGCTCAATGGGGCTGTTTTTTACGTGGCAACTGCTGCTGGAACATCAACAGCGGTATCTACAACCTCAGTAGTAAAAAAAGCCAAGTGGAATTCCACAGTCAAACTTACATACACGAGTAAAGCAATCATTATGCAGCCAGATGGAATTCCTAACCATCCGCGCGATGCTTACTACGCCGTCCCAAAGTCACAGGATGTAGTTGTTCCGGATGCAACAACGGCGACAGTTGTGAAAGATCCAACTAAGGCGCAGAACTATAAGTTCACTATTCCAAGTACGCCTACATACTCGAAGACAGTGACCAAGACATCACTTGGGTCAATCGGAGTAATGATTTCAGGAGCTGTTTTGTACAACCCGTACGAAGGTGACAACAAGACTCCTGCAATGGCAAACAACTTTACGATTACCGACGCAAATGGCATAACTGCATCTTTTGTTGATAAGTGTGCTGGCCACCCAATTCCAAATCAAGGCGCATATCACTATCACGGCCTATCAAGCTGCGTTACGGCAAAGGTTGATGCAACGGGAAAGCCTTCACACATAATTGGTTTTGCTCTTGACGGTTTTCCAATCTATGGAGACCGTGACATCAAAGGCAAGCAATTAACCGCTAAGAATTTGGATCAGTGCAATGGTATTTACAGCGCTACACCTGAGTTTCCGAAGGGTATTTATCACTACGTACTTCTAGGAACGGCAGATGTTCGTTCATCTATTGCATGTTTCCATGGCGTGGTTGATGCATCTCAAATTCAAGCAATGCCAAATATGGGTGGGGGAATGCCTGCTCCAGACTTAGCAGCTGCTGCCAAGAAATTAGGAATCACAGAAGTTGCTTTGAAAGAGGCATTCGGGATGACAATGCCACCTGATTTTGCGGCTGCCGCTAAGAAGCTAGGTATTACCGAAGCAGTTCTAAAGGAAGCTTTAGGACTACAAGGCTAAAAAGGTTACTGGATGTGGGTTGCCGAACCTCGGTCAACGAAGTCGCCAACCCACAATTCAGTACGCTTCTTTTTATTGTTCTTTCCTGCTTCAATTGATTCAACCATCATTTTTCCGCATGATTTCGCCATTTCATAAGCATCAAAAGTAACGGTTGAAATAGCAGGATGTGATGATTCTGCTTGGCTTTCAAGCATGTTCACGCCGATGACAGAAACATCATTTGGAATTGATAACCCGAACTCTTCTGCAGAGTTTACAAACCCGATAGTGGCGGCATCAAGTAATGAAACAATTCCGGTGATAGAGGAATACTCTTTCTTAAAATTAGTGGCCAACTCGGCGCCACTTTCCTGAGAGTTCGCAATGTCGATAGCTTTCAGCTTGAGCTTTAGATGAGCCGCTTCGGTTCTAAGGTGCTCGGGAATAGGTGCATCGGAAAGTAGAACGCCAATATTGACGTGGCCAAGCTCTTTCAACTTCGTTAAAGCAATCCTGTCAACGTTCTCAAAATCTCGATCGACGTAGTTGTATTTGAATCCAACATCTGTGCGCCCCAGAACAACGAAAGGAACTTTTTCTCGATTGAGAAGGCGTACTCGCTGATCGTTCTCCTTGACGTTCATCAAAATCACGCCACCGGAAAAGTTAGATTTCATCAAAAGATTCACATCGGCGTCATCATCATTTGAAACCGGCCAGATAACGCTGTGGAAACCAGATTCTCGGACTCCGTCGACGATTCCGTCGACGAGGGCACCATTAATTCGAGATGAAGGGGTCGTGAACAAGTTCGAGATCATCATGGTGACCATGCGGGGAGCTCCGCCTGCTAAGGCTGCCGCTGCGTAGTTGGATTTATATCCAGCCTGATCAATCGCAGATAGGACTCGCTTCTTTGTGGCCTCGCTTATGGGACGCTTCCCAGACAGAACGTAGGAGACGGTGCTTTCGGAGACGCCAGCTAACTTTGCAACATCAGCACGTGTTGTCACTAGCGAACTCCTAACTTAAAAAACGTGGGCCTAAACCCTTGAATCTTACTTTGGCTGTATGTACATTACATCATTGTCGACGCGCGTCGACGAATTATAGGAACTAAGGGGGATTTATGAAGTTGCATCGTTTGGGAGTGGGTCTCCTGGGTGTTTCTCTAGCATTTTTCGGTTCGATGGCGCCGGCACAGGCTGCCGGGTCAATCACCGTGTGGGTTAACTCTGGTGAAGAGGCCTCATACAAAGCTGCATCAGCAGCATGGTCAGCAAAGACAGGCGTAACTGTAAATATTGTCGCAAAGTGTGGCCTTGGAGATTGCGGAATGAGCAAGCTCGGTCCAGCCGGTGCAGGTCCAGATCTATTTACTGCATCCCACGACAACACTGGTTCATTAGTTAAGTCAGGCGTTGTTACATCTTTGAGTTCTGTGGTCAAGAAAGCCTCATACCCATCAGCGGTTCTTTCAGGCATCACTTTCAATTACCAGCAATGGGGAATTCCTATTGCAGTTAGCAATATTGCTCTTGCAACAAACTTAAGCCTTGTTCCAGCTGGTGCACCAAAGACTTGGAAGGAACTTGAGAGCACAGCAACTTCATTGATTTCTTCAGGTAAGGCAAATGTTGGAATCGTGACGCACCTAGATGGTTACTTCATGCAGCCATTCTTTGATTCTATTGGCGGATACGTATTCCAAAATAAGAATGGTTCTTACACAAACACGAAGCAGGTAGGTCTTTACTCAAAGTCTCTTGCAAAGAATGCATCGTTGATGGACACATGGCTACAGAAGAAAATCTTCGACAAGTCAAATACTTATGATGGTTCAAATTTCACAAATGGAAAAGCGCCATACTCGCTCGTTGGACCTTGGTCAATTGCAGGCCTAGATAAGGCTGGCATGAAGTATGAGATTTCGAGTATTCCGTCAATCAATGGGGGAACTGCTCGATCATTCAGTGGCGTTACAGCTGTTTACATGAACCGTTATGCAAAGAACAAGTTCTTAGCGAAGCAGTATTTGGTTGAAGTAGTTCAATCTGCTGCATTCAGCAAGGCGATCACTGCTGCAAATAACAGCTACCCAGCAAATATTGAAGCAGCTTCAAGCATCGACCCAAGCAGCGTTGCCGGAAAGTTTGGAGCATACGGTGCAGTTTGTATCCCAATGCCAAATGTTTCAGAGATGAACCAGGTATGGACATACTGGAACAACGCATTTGCCGATTGGGCAAGCGGTAAAGCTAAGTTTGGTGCAGCCATGGAATCTGCATCAAAGAACCTGAACAAGGCTCTAGGTAATAGCTAAATCTGCTTAATAAAGGGGCCTTGGTGATCGAGGGTAAAGCACCAAGGCCCCTTTCAGTATTTACAAGTTCATTTGGATTTCAGAAAGGAGGATTGTGAATATCAAAGCGGTATCAAAGGGAAGTAAGTATCTGTTCGCCTTTGGATTCATTCTGATCCTTCTTGTGATGGGCACAAAGCTTTATCAAGACAAGGCCTGGTTTCTTGCAATATTTTTCTATGTGTCCGCAGCACTGATCTTCTATACATATTCAATAAGCAAAAGCACGCCCGCAAAGTATTTGCTACCAGGTGTCCTACTCCTAACACTGTTTCATATTTATCCCGCTTTTTATTCGGGCGCAGTGGCATTTACGAATGACTCCAATGGGCATCAACTCACCAAAGATCAAGCTATCGCGGCCATTGTGCAAGATTCTAAAATTCCAATCGCCACTCAAGAACCAGTCAAATACCAAACACTTATTGAAGAAGGTTCTAAGAAAGTTTTCGTTTTGTTCAAATATGAAAGTGAAAACTATTGGCTAAGCGATGGCAATGCGATTAGATCCGTATCTCCGGACCCAAGGAGTGTCTTGGTAGATGGAACTGTAGTAAAGGTGGGCGGCTTTACTATCTTGAGCCCAGACCAGACGCAGGCACAAATTGCGGTACTACAAAATTTAGTTATCAATTTAGATTCAGGAATTTCATTTCAGCCACAAGATCTAGAAACTCTCGAAGTTTCTCAACCAGCTTTCATGTACAACGAAGCTAAAGATGAGTTGATAAATACTCTTTCAGGTGAGAGTTATGAGCCGAATGACAATGGTCAGATGGTTAGTAAATCTGGAGAGGTTCTGTATCCAGGCTGGAAGGCAAATATCGGCTGGCGAAATTTCTCATCAATCATCACCGACAAGGAGATTCGCAGGCCCTTATTAGCAGTTTTGGTGTGGACATTTGCCAACGCATTCTTGCTTGTTCTAATCAGCTTCTTGATGGGCCTCGTTTTGGCTCTAATCTTCAATTTTCCAGCTCTTCGATCTAAAAGGTTTTATAGAACTATCTTCATTATTCCGATGGCAATTCCGAGTGTTCTCTCGCTTCTAGTGTGGTCTGGTTTATTTACAGCAGAAACGGGCGTTATCGATCGTCTATTTCATATCTCGATTCCATGGTTAACCCACCCATGGTGGGCCCGCGTAGCGGTCCTGATTGTTGAACTGTGGATCACTTTTCCATACATGTTCCTGATAACGACTGGTGCGATTCAAGCGATTCCTGGTGAGATATTGGAAGCAGCCGCGATTGATGGAGCTAGTCCTGCGAAGTCATTTACTCAGATCAAACTTCCGTTAGTTGTTCGTACAGTTGCTCCACTTTTGGTGGCTTCTGTCGCAATGGCGCTTAACAATTTCGGCGCAATCTATTTGCTCACCGGTGGCGGACCAACATTTTCCAATTCAAATGGAAATGCGGGAGCGACGGACATCTTGATCTCATACACCTACAAGCTCGCATTTAACTCGCAAGAAGGAAACAACTACGGACTTGCAAGTGCACTTTCGATTCTGAACTTCTTAATCGTGGGCTTGATCTCTATTTATGGGTTGAAGAAAATGAAGACAATGGAGGGGATCAATTAAATGAGATCTGTTGACTCCATTAAGAATAGAAAAATGCGCTTCTGGCTAAAAAAGGTTTTGTGGCGTCATGTAGTAGGAATTGTCGTTGCTGCCTTTGCTCTATTTCCACTGGTGTGGATGATTTCAGCTGCATTTGATGTAACGGGTCAAATCAGCACCCAACAATTGATCCCGGTTCATAAGGGATTGGACAATTTTGTCCAACTCTTTAGCAACAAGGAAAAACCTTTTGGTATCTGGTCCAAGAACTCATTGATTATTGCCATCTCCGCAGCCGGTATGCAGGTAATCATCGGTGCGCTAGCTGCTTATTCACTCAGCCGGCACAGATTTAAAGGGAGAAAACTAACCCTTACAACAATCTTGATCGTGCAAATGTTTCCCCAGTTGCTTGCCGCAACAACCCTTTTCTTGATCATCAATACTTTTGGACGAAGCTTTGCAATCTTAGGGTTAGGGCATCAGCTTCCCCTAATTCTAGTTTTTGGTGGGTCTGCGTTAGGTGTAAATACTTGGATGTTGAAGAGCTTCTTTGACACCTTGCCAACTGAAATTGATGAAGCAGCAAAAATTGACGGGGCTGGACATTTTGAAATTTTCAGAAAAATTATCATTCCTTTGGCAACACCAATTTTTGTGGTCACCTTCTTGCTTTCCTTCATCGGAATAATCAACGAGTATCTAATTACTTCAGTGATTTTGGGCCTCGACGGGAAGAATATGACAGTCGCAGTTGGCCTACAGCAGTTTATTTATGGTCAATATGGAAAGAATTGGGGACCCTTCACAGCGGGTGCTTTATTGGCAACTATTCCTGTAATGACTCTCTTCATTTTCCTCCAGAAGCACCTAGTTTCAGGTCTTGTCAGTGGATCAACGAAGGGTTAATTAATAATGATTGATCTTGAGGAGTTCCAAGTACGTGGTGTCAGCGGGAGCATTAAAAAGGTTCGCATTGGAAAACGTACAGTTGACTATTGGGCTCCTAAGAACCCTGGCAAGCACATAATTGTCGCCTTTGATGGTCAGAATGTGCTGGATAAAAGAAACATTGGAATTAATCCTCACCAAAGGGCTACGTGGGAGTTGGCTCAATCAGCGGTCAGAATCGCTGAAAAAAACAACATCATTTCTCCGACAGTTATTTGTGTTTATCACACCCCCTATAACGAAGATAATTTAGGCAGACTGAAGGAGTACACCCCTAAGCGGTTTATGAGTCATTCTGATAATTGGATGATCGAAAATTATGGACTTTACAACGTTCAAGTCGATAGCTTTTTGGCTGAATTAGATGCAGACCAGCTAATTGCAGACATTACTGAAACAATCGTTCCTCAAATTACGGCACGTATTAATCAGAACATTTCACCCGAGAGCACGGCCATTATCGGCGCAAGTATGGGCGGATTGGCAGCTATTTATTCCACGATTGAAAGACCGGACTTTTTTCACACCTCACTCAGTTTTTCACCTCATTGGGTAATAGGTGGAGATCAATTGGCAAGCACAATGATGAATGAATTCCCGTTACCGGGGAAACATAAATTGTGGATGAGCCGTGGAACTAAAGGTCTTGATGCTCTTTACGAGGGTTCACAAAATTTAGCTAACAAACTAATCAAAGCTCGCGGATATGAAGTGAATAAGAACTTAGTCACACGCGTTTTAAATAAAGGCGCTCATTCAAACGCTACATGGGCGCACTATGCGCCTGCGGCTTTGGATTTCTGGATGAAGGAAGGAAGCTAATGAAAAGAAGAGTCGTATTTGCGGGAGACAGCATTGTTCATGGAGGACCTTGGCAATACTGGCTACAAAAACATTATGTGACAAATTTTGCATTTCCAGGACACACGACTGAAGATCTTGATTCCCTTATTCCCGCTATCGCGGCTTCTCAACCTGAGATTCTAATCGTGATGATCGGCACCAATGATTTTGGTAAGCACCGCTTGCCTGAGGCGCAAGTCATCAAGAACATCTTGAATGTTGCTGAAAAATTGAAGGATGCAATGCCAGATATTCCAATAATTTGGCATTCATTGACTCCAAGAAGTGATGAATTCTCACTAAGCATGATTGAAGTTAACAATGCCATCCGTCCAAAACTTCAGAGCTCCGGATTCATCTTCCATGATGTTTTCCCGCTACTTAAGAACAAGAATGAGAACAAGCTTGAATTAGAGTATTGCGAAGATCCGGATACTTTTGGTTTGCATCTCAATAAACTTGGTTACGAAAAATGGTATGAATCTCTAGGGCCATTGATTAACGAGCATCTCGCCACAATTTGAAGTCATTCGATGCCTTGGGTCAACAACGATCTAAGGGGTTAAACTTCGCCCATGAGCGAATTACCTCCATGTCCTGAATGTAAATCTGAGTACTCCTACGAAATGGGAGCGCTACTTGTATGCCCTGAATGCGCACACGAGTGGAATCCATCTGAAGAGGTGGGGGAGAAAGTTCGCGTAATTAAGGACTCTGCCGGAAATGTGTTGTCCGACGGGGATGATGTAACGATCATCAAGGATATGAAGGTTAAGGGCAGTTCAAATACCTTGAAGGTTGGCACAAAGGTTCGCAATATTCGTTTAGTAGATGGACCTGGAGATCACGATATCGATGCAAAGGTCGATGGGTTCGGGCCAATGAATTTGAAATCAAGCATCGTTAAAAAGGCTTAGTTTTAGTCATGGATCATGCAAAAGAGTTGGCTGCGATTAAACGCAAAATCGTAAAGATTGATCCCGCTTTTGCACCTGCAATTAGAAACTTAGCGCCTTGTACCTTTGGGTTAGAGATACCAAAAGTAACGCAATATCAATCTTTAGTTAGGGCAGTAATTGCGCAACAGGTTAGTACCGCTGCTGCACGAACTATTTCCGGACGTTTGCAAGATATATGCGGGGGAACAATTACAGCTTCGAAGGTAGGCAAGCTCTCATTGAAGCAGCTGCAATCTATTGGGCTTACTGGGGCAAAGGTTCGAACAATTAGCGAATTAACTGATGCTTCACTTTCAGGCGAGATTAACTTTCGTAAATTCAATTCCATGACCAATGAAGAAATCATCAACGATTTAGTTCCTTTATTTGGAATTGGCCGCTGGACCGTAGAGATGTTCATGATCTTCCATCTTGGTCGATTAGATGTCTGGCCAGTAGATGATCTTGCAGTACGCCGCGGTTGGGATAACCTTCATGGAAATTCAGAGCCAATTAAGCCAAAGGTGCTCAACGCTTTAGGTGAACAATTTGCGGGTATGCGGAGCGTCGTTGCTTGGTATTGCTGGAGAGCTTCTTAATTACTGATTGATAATCGCATCGTGAACATATTGAGCTAGTCCACGCACGCGACCGTCGTAATACTCTTTAAAACGTGGATCTTCTACATACATAATTGCAAGATTCTTTTGCATTTCAACTGAACAATCGTAAAACCACTTTGTGATCGCATCTCTGTGCGCACGAACTGCTTCTTGTGCTTTAGGGGAGTCAATAGGAAGAGAATTACCGAAGGCATAAACAAATAGCTCTGTTGCTGCTTCTTGATCTACCTTTGCGGCTTGGAAATCATCCTTTGAATACTTAGATGTTTTAGCCTGGGATTGCCGGTAAGCGTCGGTATCTCCCCAACGCTTACCAACTTCATCCTCGTATTCGTGCATAGAATTATTTTACGCCTTTATGTAACCTTTTCCTATGCGATTCTTAATTTCAGTAATAGCGACAAACACAAGCCCAGCACACACGCCCGAAGAGATCAAAGCAATTAATGACTTCAATGACAAGATCGAGTCTGCCGGGCAACGTTTATTTGCTTGCGGCATGTAATCGCAAGACCGAGCTTCGCCCACTTCACGGCTAACGCTTACTATCCACCAACCACTTCTTGCGCTCTTGTTCCGGTAATTTTTCAATTGCGTATCGCAGCATGGTTCTAGGCATCTCATGAGCATGCTCTGTTAAGAATTTACGCAGAAGCATCACATCGCGTTTTCCTGCCTCACGAAGCATCCAACCCACACCCTTATGAATAAGGTCATGGTCATCTTTCAATAACAACTTGGCGATCGCAATTGTTAAATCCAATTGACCAACGCGAATAAAGGAAAAGGTGAAGATGATGGCAACACGCCTTTCCCAGAGATTTTTAGATTTAGCGAATTTGGCAAGAACGGCCAGTGGGTCATCTGACTCAAGAAGGTACTCTCCAATAATCGGAGCATTGACATCAATTAGGTCCCAATTGTTTACATTGCCAGCCTTGATGTTCTTTACAAAGAAGTCGTAATACTTTTTCTTTTGATCTCTTCCCTTCAATTTCTTGTATTGATTGCTAAGGATAAAAAGTCCGCACATTCGAACCTCATGAATCGGAGAGTCAACAAGTTTCGCAATTTCAGTAAATGGCAACTCTTTATGAGTGGCGGCAACTTTTCGAATCTCAGGAACGACCACACCAATGAAGAGATCGCCTTCACCGTATTGACCTGGACCTGTTTGAAAGAAGCGCTGTAGATCAAAGGCTTTCGTTTTGCTTGCCCTGGCTTGTAGATCGGCAATTACCAGATTCGCGCTCACAGGGACACATTACTGATTAGTAATACAGATTCCCATGAGTGCTAACCCACCTTTCTCTCATGAAATGAGCTCGGTCTATTAACTTCGAAGTGGGCCGGGAGTACTGTCCAAACGGTTCAAGACCAGAGTCACTATTTCAAAGGAGAGACAATGACCGACTATGTATCACCCGGACAACCTGGGAGCAAGGTAACTTTCAAGCCACGGTACGACCACTGGATTAATGGTGAGTATGTAAAGCCAGATTCAGGTCAGTACTTTGAAAATGTCACACCAGTAACCGGAAAAGTATTTTGTGAAATCGCACGAGGCAATGCAAAAGATATCGATAAGGCGCTAGATGCCGCACATGCTGCAGCAAAGGCATGGGGAAAGACTTCAGCAACAGCTCGCGCAATTATTTTGAACAAAATTGCCGATCGCATGGAGCAAAACCTAGAGATGCTTGCCGTTGCTGAAACATGGGATAACGGAAAGCCAATCCGCGAAACTATTCACGCAGATATGCCACTGGCAATTGATCACTTCCGTTACTTCGCAGGTGCTATTCGCGCACAAGAAGGTTCGCTTGGTGAACTTGATGAAGACACGGTCGCGTATCACTTCCACGAGCCACTAGGTGTAGT
>ERZ1034365.1117-NODE-1117-length-14100-cov-6.803323_pt1 | contig 14100 bp, 11 predicted proteins | sample MGYA00520615_ERZ1034365 | MGnify/ENA primary metagenome ERZ1034365 (study PRJEB33736, sample SAMEA104284505) | Azolla filiculoides | biome: Urban; feature: Water surface; material: Ditch water | place: Netherlands | collected 2015-10-28 | depth 0-0.1 m ... | reverse complement strand
CATTTCATTTAATAATTCAATTTGTTTGTTTTGTTGCTCGAGCAGAATTTGCTGTTTCTCAAATTCAATTTTGAGTTGTATATGTTCTGGAGTACACGCTCCGATTGTGCAATAACTTTGATTATTTTGTTGCGCTTGAGAACCGTGATTATTGGCTATAAAAACACTTTGTCCATCAAACCCAAATAATTCAGATAGCTTTATTTCAAATAAATCTGCAATTTGTACTAATCTTGATAAATTGACATCCGTTTCGCCGCGTTCAATTCCACCATAACCGTTTGACGACATATTTAGCCGATACGCCATATCTTCTTGCGTCCAATTTTTAGCTTGTCTAAAAAAACGAATATTATCGTGTAAAAGCATTTTTCTACAGTCCTGCGGGTTAAATACCAAATGAGGGTTGATGTAAAACAAAATGCCGACATTCTATAATCATCGGCATCCTATCAAAATTATTGATGGACAAACTTATCAAGAATCATATCACTTTTTAAGGTGTTTATTACATGAAAAAAACCGCTTTATTATGTTCCGCCTTAACTCTGGCAGGTTGCGCTTCAATGTTCACTGGTAAAACCAGCGTAGTCAATGTTACAAGTACACCAACAGGTGCAGATTGTGATTTAGCTGGTCATGGCGTACACACACCTGGAAACGTTGTACTTTCAAAAAGTGGGGATGACGTTATGGCTAACTGCCAAAAAGAAGGTTATATACCTGCATCAACAAGAATTGAAGCAAGTTTTAACCCTGTAACTTTACTCGACACCCTTTTAGGCATTCCGGGTGTATTAGCCTATATTATCGATTTTTCATCTGGTGCGGCATGGGAATATCAGGATCAAGTCAGCCTTAATTTAATCAAAGAACAACCTAAACCTGTAGTTTTTGAAGAATCAAAACCAATTTCGTTTCATGAAGAAATAAAACCAATAGTCCCTGCTAAAGTTGAACCTATTGAATACTTTAAAGATAAAAAAGGTCGATGTTTTATCAATAATGAATATGGTAACAAACAACGTGTTGACAAATCATATTGCCAATAAAAATATGAACACTTTGGTTAATTAATGAACAATTAGATGGGCAAAAAATGAATAAAACTATAATAATCAATACCCTATTTGTAATTTTTTTGAGCGCATGCACTCCATCAACACAATACATGAGTGGCCAAGGTTTTTATGCTGAAAATCTTACACAACAACAGGTCAATATACTTACAAATACTGATAATGTAAAAGAATTAGGTCAATTTTCAATCTCAAATGGTGGTTGTGGTTATTATTCTACAGAAGCAGCTGATAATGGCCTTGTTGTTCCAGCAGTTAAAGAAAAATTAATTTTCTTGGGTGGCAATGCAGCAAATTATATACTTACAAAAGAAAAGTGGTACGACGGTTTTTTAGGCATTTTCATCATACCCGGACTTCTTGCTTGCAGTAATTGGACTATTAGCGGTAATGCGCTTCTTGTTAATGATTCTAATGAGTTTAAAAACTCAATTTTATCTAATCCAAAAAATCATTAAGAAATTTTAATGTGTGAAGATTAAAAATCAAAAAACGCGCCCCTCAAAAAGGCGCGTTTTTCGTATCCACTAAGCCAAAAGCAAACTCAACGCCCATCCCCACTGCACGATTAAAAGACGGTTTACAGTCAATGTTGACCAAATGGAATCTGATTTAAAACAAAGTGCCAACATTTTATAATTATCAGTGTAAAATAAACCGCTTTTGATTAGTGCTTAAAACTCTATATTCCATAACATATTGTTTTATTTTAAAAAATTAAACATCTATATTTTTTAAAAGTAATAAATTATCTGTTCTTAGCCATTAATTGACCGCCATTTAGCCTGAATTTCAATAAAGATTGAAACATCAAGTAATAGTTATCTAAAATCATATCACTTTTCAATGGAAATTCGCCAAAACATGTCATTTACTTGCAAATTATGTCAGTCAAATAAACATTTGTCTATGAACACAAAAGATGCGAAAAATAATCAAATTTTATCAATTTCACTATGTCAGCAATGTGGATTGTTACAGCAAACGCCCATTCCATCTGACAAAGATGTGGAAATTTATTATTCGCACAATTACAGAGAAGATTATAAAAATACTTATAGCCCTAAACTCAAACATATCAAAAGAGCGGGCGTGGTCGCACTTAGCCGAATTGATTTTTTGAACAAAAACATCAGCATAACGAAAAAAAATTTGCTCAAGTTACTCGATATTGGTGCTGGAGGTGGTGAATTTGTCTATTTATCAAGTAAAAGTGGTTTTATTTCTGATGGCATTGAACCCAATAAGGGTTACTCAGAATATTCAAAAGCACAATATGGCATTTCGATCAAAACCATGATGCTAAATGATTTAGAGCCTGAATCATACGATATTGTGACGCTATTTCATGTTTTTGAACACATGACACATCCTGAGAGCGTCATGCAAAAAATATGGCAAACGTTAAAACCAAATGGGGTTTTCTTTGTTGAAGTGCCCAATATCCTAAGCAAAAACGCATCACCTCATAATATCTATTTTAAAGCCCACATATTTTACTATTGTCGATATACGTTAGAATTTGCGGCTAGCAAATATTTTGATGTGATGGTGGTAGACGATTCAAGAAATTTGAGGATGCTACTCAAGAAAAAAGAAGTTGTACTAGAACATGCCGTTTTACCGAGCACCACGGATGTTGAACTTATAAAACAACGCGTTACCAAGCATGGCTGGATTGACTATTTATTTGTCGGAGATGGGCTATCTAAAATAGTTAAACGCGTAGCGCGATTAAAAGAAGAAAAAAAGATAATGGCTTCTTCACCAAAAGCGTTACTTGATTCCCTACTTGAAAATGAAAAATAACTGCATTTTTCAATCGTATATTGTTTAAAACGCGCCCCTCAAACAGGCGCGTTTTTCGTATTGACTAAGCCGAAAGCGAAACCAAGGAGCCCACCGCACTATGAAAAGGCGTTTTACTGTCAATATTAACTGCGAGTTGGGTTAAAAAATCAGGTAATGTCATCGCTCTTGACGCGGTAAATTGATGCCCAAAAACTTGCCCTAGATTATCGAAATTAATTTGTAAATCGTTACTTTGCTTAATTGTACCAATTAAATTTTTCAAACTGGTACTGGGTTTATTAGTATAGCTTTTTTGAATTTTAGCTACGTTTAGCGCGGGCGTTTCTGTATTGACCAAGGGAATACCAATATCTGCAAGCATCGCAATATTAAGCGGTGAAATGGTTTTGACTTCACCTTTTTTAATAGATTCAGACATTAAATCATCTGGAATTGCAACATGATAAAAAGCCGAGCCTTGACCTGAATTTTCAGACGCTAGTGGTACAGGTTTTCCTGCATTGGCTTTTTTGGCATTTTCACCCACAAAGAAAGGCTGACCACCTTGCATTATTACCAAATCATCGTATTTTGTTCTTAAATCTGTATTAGCATTGCCGAGCGTACCTGTGAAGGCTAAACCATGCAACACTTCATGCGTGAGAATAGAGGTTAAATCAAATTTATCGGGCGTGGGCGTGCCACTAAAGGACATATCGCCAATACGCGCTAAATTGATTAACAAACTCGCATCCGAGGAATGTGGATTTAATTCATATTGATAAAGCGAGTCTGATACAAAAGAGGTATCAATGCTTTGTTTTTCATATAGTGTGGCTTGAGTTAAGGTTGAATCGGTTTCTGCTAACACGTTGATATCTTTGTATTTGCCAAAGACTTTCAAATTAAAGACCGCATCAGAGCGAATATATTGACCAATGTTATCAAGTGCTTTTTGCAAATTCGCTTTTACATCAGGAAGATAGTCGCCTAAATTGGCATCACTAAAATCAATAGTGTATTTGAAATTGGTTCCACCAGAAAGCAATACATTATCCACAATACTGAGACTATCCAATTGACTGATTACCTCGTTTTCTAACCCGCGTGGTGTTAGAGCTTGATACAAACTCGAAACAAAATTCTGTACTGCCCCCTTTTCACTTTCTGACAGTTGCCCGACATGAAAACCCACGCTTTCGAGTGTTTCGAGTACAGTTTGATTTAGTAGTCCTGTATGAGGACTAGTTGGCGTTTGAAGTATCGTTGTATCTGTATTGTTTTGGCTATCTATGAGCGATTCTGTTGTTTTGCTATCTATTTGATTGGTTGATACATACGCCCCTATTGATGGCGTGTTGATTGCATAAATAGTCATAAAAAGTTGCCCGTGTTTAATTCGATAATACGGGGTTTATCGGCTTTTATTGAAAAATTTATAATTTTAAATAGAATCAGAAATAAAAAAACCTGCTACGTTTTTTAACTTGCAGGTTTTTTTATTCTAAAAATTTAAGCTAATTACGCATGTTACAATTTAACATTGCCAAATAAAGTTAAAAATTGTTTATCTATATCCTCTAGTTTAGCTAAAAAAAGCGTAATCTGAGCAACGTCTTCTTCGGTCAAGGGCTCTCCATGGCTTATTTCAGCATTATCGCGGCGATACAATATTCTCAAATACGTTTCTAAGGCAAGAATATTACATTTCTCTACGCTTTCTCTAATATGCTCAGGTAAAATAAAACCGTATTTGGTTAAATACGTTTCAAATATGGCTTCAATTTTCGGCAATGTTTGAGCAATATGATGATAAACCAATGAGGTGTCGTTTTGAATGGATTTCGGTTTGATAAAAAGGCTTTGATGAATGACTCTGAATTTTTTAAACGCGGTCAATCGTTTATCAAAAAGCACTTTTGATGTCCCTAATTCATATTTCACATTTTCAAGTCGTCTAACTATCCAAAAACCAATAAGCAACGTAAAAAAACTATTGATAGCGATGATAAGTGTGGCTTCAGTTGACATGTTCGATTCCAAAAGAGAGGGATTAAGCGGAAGGTTATCGTATCGCTGTAGGGTGGAGGCTGATTTTATACCCTTAACGATTTTAATGTCAACGCGCCACTGTGAATCTTGAGCGGTAATACAACCACGGATTTTTGCGGTGAGGTATAAGTAAATCCTAAGATGTAGCGTTTTTTTTGAAATCAAGCGCAGCTATTTGCTTTGTAATTAGACGCCTTGTGCTCAATTTATGGGTCATTAGGCATAAAATATAATTGACTATTTTAGTTGGTTTTATATATTATTATGGCCGGTGACAAGAAATAAAAAAATTACGAGTGTAGGTTTTATTAGCTTATCGCTTTTTTATTTCATGTTAGCAATCAATGAAATTAACTAAAGGATTATGTGATGCGTATTTTAATATTGATTTTACTCATACCACTTCTGTCTTTAATTGGCGTTGAACTATTAGAAAAACATACGTCAGCTGCAGCATTGTACGCGATCATGTCGTTATTGATTGCGCCAACACTGATGAGTCATTAGTGCTTAGGTAGCGTAGTGATTGCCTATACCAACACCTTGAAGAAACGATATAAAAATAAAACAAGCACTTACCGCTATCTTAAATTAACTTGAAAGATAAAAAGTAAGTGCTTGAAAAATAAAAAATACGAAAATTCGCTGACTTTTACACGCTAGCAGCATTTTATATAATGATGCCAACCTGCTCCTTCCTCCTTTACGTTACCCGCATTCAGTCGTTATTGAATATTGACGACACGCAAGAAAATGGTAAATTCATTTGGGTTTTTAGCCTTATGTACCATCACTTTTATTACCATGACCATTTTTTCACCTAAAACACTAAATCAAGTGTTATTATGCGCACCTCCTTACGCTGCATACTTTGATAAAAAACGATTCAATAGGTAAAATTTTTTATGTACTCTTTTATTCAATTCAATTATGCCACTTTTAACGCGCACTTATGACTGCCATCATTGAGCTTAACGATGTTTGCAAAGACTATAATCAATTAGGCAATACACAGACCGTTTTAGTTGACATCAATTTAACACTTTTTACAGGTGAATTTGTGGCTATTGTAGGTGAATCGGGCAATGGAAAATCGACACTCCTCAATTTATTGACTGGTATCGACTCGCCCACGCGAGGTGAAATAATGGTAGGTCGCGCTTTCCTGCATCAAATGAAACCAGAACAATTATCACGTTGGCGATGTTCAAACATTGGCATTGTATTTCAGTTTTTTCAATTACTCCCCGCGCTGAGTTTATTGCAAAATGTTATTTTACCTATGGATTTTGCTAATACCTTAACGCCGCGTGAACGAAAAGAAAAAGCCATGCACCTGTTGAATCGATTCAATTTAGCGGCGTTTGCCCATCGCTTGCCAAGTCAAGTATCAGGCGGACAACAACAACGTACAGCCATTGCAAGAGCGCTTGCCAATAATCCACCGATTATTTTTGCCGATGAGCCAACGGGGAATTTAGATGAAGCCACAGCGCAATCTGTATTTGATTTATTCTGTCAGCTGCGTCATGAAGGAAAAACCATTGTGATGGTGACGCATAATCCTATCTTAGCTCAAGCAACATCACGTCAAATTGAAATTCGTAATGGCCGTATTTTGAGTGATAGTAGGCAATCAATGTGAATGTACTCTGGTATAAAGTATGGGGTGATTTATGGCAACATTCATCACGCACATGGCTCACTATTATGAATATGGCCGTAGGTATTTTTAGTGTAGGCGCTTTAGTTGGTATGATGGATCTTCAATTAAGTCAAATGGACTTCGCTCATACACGCTCTACCCCCTCGCATATCAATTTTCTTTTACGCTCAAGTGCCTCCTCAGACATACTGCAACACATCCAATCCATGCCAGATATTTTAGGACTTGACGCAATCACGCAATTCACAGTGCGTTTTCGTTTATCAAGTGATGCCGATTGGGAAACAGGCACCCTGTTTATTCGACCTGATTATTTAAATCAACACTACGATATCACCTCACTCAATAGCGCTAACTGGCCCGAAAAAGGGCAAATTGCAATGGAAAACTTATCGGCTCAAGCCATGCCTTTAGCGCTGGGTACCGCCATTGAATTTGAAACCCCACAAGGTAGCACCACTTTACAATACAGCGGTATCGTGCGCCACCCTTTCGTTAAACCACCTAAGTTTGGGGGACAGCTACATTTTTTTGCACAATCCAGCACACTTGCGCTTTTTGGCTTATCACCAACTAGCTTTAGACAACTTCTTGTGCAAGTTCGCCCCCCTTTTCAATCTGAAAAAGCTCAAAACGTGGCATTCAATATTCGCGATGAACTCGCCAAGCACGGCGTGACTGTCAATGCGACTTTTCTCCAAGATCCAAAGACACATTGGGGGCGACCTTTTCTTTTAGGGATTCATTATATTTTAACCTTGATGGCTATTTCCGCATTACTGCTTGCTAGTGCCTTGACGGTTAAAACAGTTTCAGCGCATATCCTTGAGCAAACATCGCAAATTGGTGTAATGAAAGCCATTGGCGCTAAAACAAGTTCCGTTGCGTATTTGTATTTAATGCAAATTGTTATCATGGCACTCATTGCTATTTTTATCGCATTGCCCTTGGGGGTGCTGATAGCACAAGTCAGTTCTTGCAGGCTGCTTACTTTATTTAATATTGCGTGTGAACCCACGCAAATTTCATGGAAATCCGTTCAACTCATGATACTATCGGGCTTAGTAACGCCACTGATTGCAGCGATCATTCCCATATTTAACGGCGCAAGAATGCCTGTTCACCAAGCACTTGCAACGCAGGGTTTGATGGGAAAATTTGGCTTGAGCCGCTTTGATGTGTGGGTTCAAAAAATAGGCACACATGGGTTGTCTATTTTGCAATCCGCTGCACTGGGAAATTTATTTCGCCATAAATTACGCTTTATACTCACGCAAAGCGTTCTCATCTTTGCTTGTATGATTTTTTTACTGCTAATGAGCTTAATTGCTTCTTTACATTTAACGCTAGATAACGAGATGCAACGACATCGTTACGCTGTACGTTTAGGTTTTAGCCAAGATCAACCCGCGTCTCATATTCAACAGTTACTTGAAACCATTGATCAACGTGCTCACGTTGAAATATGGCGGCGCTTACCTGTAGAACTCATCAAACATAACCAGCCCATCACGCCTAAAGGGAGTTTAGGATTACAATTATTAGCCTTGCCCTCGGGGGCGACAATGGCTAATCCAGCCATTGAGAATGGGCGAAGCTTAAAGGTGAATGATGCGGGGGAGCGTGTTTTACTTATCAGCAGTGAAACCGCTCAAAAAAACGCCATCCACGTGGGTGACACTATTGACGTTCATCTTGTAGGTGTGAAAGCGCAATTATGGACAGTTGTTGGTACCTATCGCTGGCTGGCGGGCAATAATTTCACCATTGAATCTGTTTACGCGCCACTTGAAACAATCCAAACACAAACACATCAATCTAACATAGCCACTTATGCGTTCATTGACGCGCCGATTTTGACCGTCATGGAGGAAAAAGCCTATTTAAGCCAATTAAAAGCACTTTTTAATCACGAAAAAATAAGCCTCGATGTTTACACCACACAAGGTAAAAGAGAGCAACGGGAATTTGCAGAAAATCAATTCCACTCCGTGATTGGCACTTTTGCTGGACTTGCCAGCTTAATTGCAGCGGTTGGCGGTATCAGTTTGTCGGGTACCGTTGCGCTGAACGTACTGCAGAGAAAACGAGAAATTGGTGTACTTCGCGCCATTGGCGGAGGCGAAAAAGATATACTCCACCTATTTTGGTTTGAAGGTTTTTTTCATGCCGTAGTCGCTTGGCTATGCTCTGCACCGCTTGCGTATTTTGTATCGCAGTGGTTATGTATTCAACTTGGCGATATTATATTTGGCGTTAAATTGGATTTTTGTTTTGATTGGTACGCCTTACTCTATTGTTTAATTGGGCTTTTGTTCATTGTCTGTATTGCTGCCTATTTTCCAGCACGCCGTGCATCTAAATTAACCATTAAAGAAGCGCTTTCTAGCTAACGGATTGGCTAACGCGCGTTTGTGTTTAAATCCAATAAAATTTTGTCGCAAACTAATTGACCCGATAGTGTGACCATGGGCATGCCACCGCCCGGATTCACGCTCCCGCCCACAAAATAAAGATTTTTCAATTTATCGCTACGTTGTGGTGCTTTAAAACCTAAATTTAAACGTTGATTTGCCTCCACACCATAAATACTGCCTTGATTTGAATAATACCTCGCTGCAATATCATTAGGTGTCCAAAATTCCTCTGTGACGATATGTTCACGCAGATTAGTGAGTCCCATTCGCTCAAGCTTGATTAACACACGCTCACGCATGGCATAATATTGAGCATCACTAATGGGTTTATCCGGGTTTAAGGACGGAATATGCGGTAGAATTTTAATCACCTCTCCCCCCTTTGGGGCTTGATTAGCATCGGTTTTACAGGGAGCGACAAGATAGATAGTGGGATCTTGCGATAAATCGCCCTTTTTAAAAACGGACGTAAAATGAGCTCGTGAATTTTCTGAGTAGAAAAAATTATGGTGTGCGAGCTGTGGATACAAACAATCAACCCCCAAATGCATAACAAGCCCTGAACAACTTGGTTTAAAGCGGCGCATTTTGTTAATTTCAGATTCAGTGGATTGCAATAAACTTCTCATAGCAGGAATCACTTCCATATTAGACACGACAATATCTGCGCTAATGGTGTCACCATTTTTTAAGCAAACACCAGTTAAAATGTCATGATGATGTTCGATACGCTCAACCTCTGTATTGAGACGTATATTCACTCCCAGTTCAATGGCCAGTTTTTCCATCGCTTGCGCTAAAGCATACATTCCACCTCGCACATACCATAGGCCGTATTGGTATTGAATAGAAGGAAGTAAATTCATCAGTGCAGGTGCTTCATAAGGCGATGCTCCTACATATTTAATAAAATAATTCAAAATATCAATGAGTTTTGGGTCATGAACAAACCGTCGAACGCCTTGATCCATTGTCGAAAAAATGTCGAAATTCAAGCTTCGTTTTAACCCATAAAACTTGAGTAACGCCCAAACGCCATCAATGCCTTTTTCAAAATAACCTGCTTGTGTTTCATCACTTAATTTTTGCGCATACGCCATGAATGCACAAAATTCGCTATAAACATTGTCACCTAATTTATCAAATTCACGACGTTGAATGGTGGCATCGGGCGATAAATCAACAATAGTGCCATCTTCAAAAAAATTACGCCAATGTGGTGTCACCGCCTCAAACGTGACATAGTCATCGCGTTTGCGCCCAGCTCGCGCAAATAACTGATCGAAAATCTCGGGCATGGTCAATATTGAAGGACCTAAATCAAATGTAAACCCGTCTTTTTTCAGTATATTGAGTTTACCGCCTACTTTATCGTTCTTTTCAATAAGCGTCACACTAAATCCTTCACTTGCCAGTGAAATAGCCGCCGATAATCCGCCTAGTCCCGCACCGATGACAACCACTTGTTTTTGACCTGCTACGTTTTGCATTTTAGTACCCACGTTTTAGTGTTAGATAGCACTTCACATTATGCCAAAATTGCTTGAGACTAAATTGTGACTGCGCTTGAAAAGTTTGTAAAAGAGGACGATTGCGTTTACCACGCCGCCACCATGCGTCATTGCCATAGATAAAATCCAGATAACCTTTGAATCCTTCATAGCGTATAGCATTATAGGGAAACCAATTTGGTTCTTTAGATAACGATGAGAAATTCGTTAAACCAGACACACTGTAGCTAAAACTCAGTAAACCTTCTGCGCCATGATAGCGCCCAAAACCGCTTTTTTTAACGCCCCCAAAGGGCAGCGCAGGATGTCCAACGTTTTTTAATACATCGTTAATTGCCCATGCACCCACTTCTAATTGTCGCGCCACGCGCTCGGCTTTGAGAAGATTATCACTCCACACACTCGCGTTAAGACCAAAAGGCGTGTCATTTGCTAACCTGATCGCGTCAATTTCATCTTCAAACGACATAATGGCAAGGATTGGCGCAAAAGATTCTTCACGCATTATGCGCATATCATGGGTAACATCCCATAAAATAAGGGGATTGACCAAATTGCCTTCTTTAATAATTAACGGGCCAGAAGCTTTTGCACCTCGCGCAATCGCATCATCAACGTGTGCCTGCATGATGTGTATTTGAGTGGCGGTGGTCATTGCACCGATGTCGTTTTCAACACCTCGTCCTACACGAAGTTGAGCTAAATTTTTAAGTAATGCCTCTAAAAACTGATCGTAGCAATTTTTATGAACATATAAGCGCTCAACGGATACACATACCTGACCACTGTTGCAAAATGCACCATATAGTGCAGCATGCGTAGCTCTGCTTAGATTGGCGTCCTCAAAAACAAGCATGGCATCTTTACCGCCTAACTCAAGTAATACAGGAATGGGATGCGCCGCTGCACGTGTCATGACGTTTCGCCCCGCAGCAAGTCCCCCTGTAAAAAATACCATATCTGGCGCCGCATCAATCACCTGCTCAGCGGTCACTTTATCGCCAATAACCCATTGTACGAGTCCATCGGGCAAATCGAGTTGCTTGAATAAATTATCAATGTATTGTCCAACAGGCAAACTGTATTCAGAGGATTTAAACACAACACCATTACCCGAAAACAGCGCGGTTAAAAGTGGCGATAAGGTTAATTGAAATGGATAATTCCAAGGTGCGATCACGGCAACCACGCCAAAAGGTTGTCGATAAACTTGAGCGCTTGTAGCGGGAAACAAAAAAGGGGATGTCGCTATTTTACGGTCAGCTAAAATAGCGGCTGCATGCTTGACATAATAATCAAGTAAACTCAAAACAGGAAGAATATCACCAAGTAATGCTTCTGTAGGCACTTTGCCTGTATTTTCACTGATGCAATCACTTAGCGTATCCAGGTCACTGAGAATGATATGGCGTAATGTTGCGAGTATTTTCGCACGCTTGTTAACTGGCACCACCGCCCATATTTTAGATGCAGCTCGACACTGTTCTATTTTTGTTGCAATCGCGTCTTTTTGTGTACATTCAAATTCACCTAATAAACGATTATCAAAAGGTGATCGACTCATCATCACTGTCATAATAGAAAACCTATTTTTTAAGCCAACGACTGTGAGTAACTGGTGTAAACGACACGCCATGGTGTTTTGAAATCAAATCTGATGAAATTCGCGCCGATTCATAAATGGTAGGCAATCCACTACCTGGATGCGTTCCCCCTCCCACTAAATAACAATGACCTAATTCCTCAAACTGGTTATGCGGTCGCCAATATAGCATTTGACTAAATTTATGCGCTAAACTAAATGTGGCGCCTTTGTAAACAGCTTCATGCTCTTGCCAATCCATGGGCGTTATTATTTTTTCGCATTCAATATGTGCCCGTAAATCATCAAGACCTAGTCGCTCACCAAGCGCATCAAGTACTTTTTCACGTACCGCTGCGCAGTGCGCAGACCAATCGAGTTGACTGTCGTTATTGGGCATGGGCACAAGCACATAAAGTGCAGATTTTCCTTCTGGCGCAAGACTATCATCATTCACTGATGCATTCTGCACATAGAATGAAAAATCTTCACTGAGGGTTTTATCCTGAAAAATATGCTGAATATTACGACGATAATCACCCGCAAATACGATGGTGTGATGGGCGAGGTCATATTGTTTATCTAAGCCCAAATACAGCATAAACGTAGAACATGAATAATCAAGTTTTTCTAATCGACTAGGCGTGTATTTTTTCAACGCGTTTTTATCCACTAACTGCGTCATCGCATGACCAAAATCAGCGTTGATAATTACCTCATCGGCAAACACTAACTCCCCATTATCAAGCGTTACCCCTTTTACCACGCCTTCTTCAATAATTAGCGATGCCACGCTAGTTGATGTCTGTATTTTCCCTTTATTTTCTATAATGACAGCAGCCATCGCGTTTGAAATTTTGTTTAACCCCCCTTTGACATGATAAATACCGTATTCATGTTCAAGATACGCAAGCATGGTAAATAAAGCCGGACATTGCCAAGGTGACATACCCAAATATTTAGACTGAAAACAAAAAGCTAAACGCAGTTTTTCATTTTGAAAATACTGTGCCAAATTGTCAAACACACTTTTAGGAAACGCAAGCCACGGTATTGCTTTAATTAAATCAAGGGAAAAAAAACGACCTAAATTGGAATAATCTCGTGTCATACAAGGATACAGCGCATTAAACCGGCGTTTTTCATTAGCCAGAAAATCAAAATACCCCTCACTGGATTCACCAAAGACGTTTTGCAATTCAGCTTTCATTTTTTCGGGGTCACTGTATACATTAAAACTTCGATCCATGAACTTTAATTGATACATAAGGGAAAGTGATTGGAATTCCAAATAATCTTCAGTGCGTCGATTGCACAATAAAAACATTTCATCCAAAACCCCTTTCATCAACAAAAAAGTAGGACCGGTATCAAACGTAAACGCATTTAAACGAAGCGGTCGACTGCGTCCACCCACTTCGTCGTTTTTGTCAAAAAGAGTGACGTCAAATCCACGATGACTCAGCAACATCCCCGCACACAAGCCACCCGGTCCGGCGCCAACAATAATAATTTTTTTTGATTTGGGCATAATTCACATAAAAAAAGACAATAGGAAATAAGTCATCATCAACTATCACAACATCCTTTTCTCACCCTGTTTTTAAGTTCAAAGGGTAAAGTGATGTAGGGATAAATAGACTATTTTAATTATCGCACATTGAGGTGATATCTTAACGTTTATCCTCACTTTCTCTCTCTACAAATAGCCCGACTGAAAAAGCCACAACAAACCGGTGATAGTAAAAAAAGACATTATCGTCGTCAGCACCATCGCTGCAGCACAAAATCCTTCATGACCATATTTTTGCCCTAGTAGCGGATAGATACTAAACATGGGCATACTCGCGTTAATAACGGCCGCCTGTTTTAAAACGGGGTTGTCAAACGCCAATAAAAATAACATCAAATAGACCGCCATTGGATGCAAAATGAGTTTCCCAAATACAATAATACTAATATCACTCGCCATGCCTTTTAAACTCAATCCAGCAAGCGTACA
>ERZ1034365.1116-NODE-1116-length-14103-cov-4.941109_pt1 | contig 14103 bp, 12 predicted proteins | sample MGYA00520615_ERZ1034365 | MGnify/ENA primary metagenome ERZ1034365 (study PRJEB33736, sample SAMEA104284505) | Azolla filiculoides | biome: Urban; feature: Water surface; material: Ditch water | place: Netherlands | collected 2015-10-28 | depth 0-0.1 m ... | reverse complement strand
GACCTCATTACGTGCATTACAGAGGATGATGCCGACGTTGGGGCGATAGCCTTCACGATCTAGCATAAATCACCTGCATTAATTTGAAATTGCCCTGATTCTGGCACATCCGGCAACCAGACGAAAGCCGGCATCCGTTAGAATGCCGTTTTTCCGCTTTATTTATTGCCCGGTGCCGCACTTCTGCCCGGGTTTTGCCTTTTCAGGGTTATTTATGCGCTCTTCCCAGTTTCTGATCACCACCCTCAAAGAAGCCCCGTCTGATGCCGAAGTCATCAGCCATAAGCTGATGCTCCGCGCCGGCCTGATCCGCCGTCTGGCCTCCGGCGTTTACACCTGGACCCCAATGGGTCTGCGCACCTTGCGCAAGGTAGAGGCGATTGTCCGTGACGAGATGAACCGTGCTGGCGCGCTGGAAATGCTGATGCCAGCCGTGCAACCCTTTGAATTGTGGCAAGAATCTGAACGCGGCGACCAATACGGCCCGGAACTGCTGCGCTTCAAAGATCGCCATCAACGCGATTTCGTCATTGGCCCGACGCACGAAGAAGTGGTCACTGATTTTGTCCGCAAGGAAATCAAGAGCTACCGTCAGTTGCCGATCCATCTGTACCAGATCCAGACCAAATTCCGCGACGAGATCCGCCCGCGGTTTGGCGTAATGCGTGGCCGTGAGTTCCTGATGAAGGATGGCTACTCTTTCCACACCAGCTTTGAAGATCTGGAACGTGAGTATCGTGTGATGTTCGATACCTACCACCGCATTTTCTCCCGCCTGGGTCTACGCTTCCGTGCAGTTGCAGCCGACACCGGCTCCATCGGTGGTACCGGTTCACACGAGTTTCATGTACTGGCCGATTCTGGCGAAGACGATATCGCCTTCTGCCCGACCTCTGACTTTGCCGCCAACGTCGAGCTGGCCGAAGCACTGGCGCCAACCACGCCCCGCCCTGCGGCTGCCGCAACAATGACAAGCGTTGCCACGCCGAAGAAATCCCGTTGTGAAGACGTTGCGGTGGCGCTCAACATCCCGCTATCCGGCCTCGTCAAAACATTGGCCATCGTCCCGGAATTACCCGAGGGCGCACCTAATGCTCAGGCCGGCCTGGTGCTGCTGCTTCTACGCGGCGATCACGAACTCAACGAAATCAAGGCCGGCAAACTGGCAGGCATCGGCGCCTTCCGCTTCGCCCGCGAAGACGAAGTCAAAGAAGCGCTGGGCTGCATCCCCGGCTTTATTGGCCCGGTCGGCATCAAACCGGGTATCCGCGTTATTGCGGACCGTGCTGTGGCCGTGATGGCAGATTTCGCCTGTGGCGCCAACGCCTACGACACGCACCTCACCGGCATCAATTTTGGCCGTGACCTCCCCGAACCGGAAGTGGCCGACATCCGCAACGTCGTGACTGGTGATCCATCACCCGACGGCAAGGGCACGCTGGAAATCGTGCGCGGCATTGAAGTGGGCCATATCTTCCAACTGCGCACCAAATACGCCGAAGCACTGGGTTGCACCTTTCTGAGCGAACAGGGCAAAGCCGAAGTGATGGAAATGGGCTGCTACGGTATCGGCGTTACCCGTATCGTCGGCTCGGCCATTGAGCAGAACCACGATGACAAAGGCATTGCCTTCCCGGCAGCCATTGCCCCGTTCACGGTGGCCATTGTGCCGATGGGTTATCACAAGTCGCCGGCCATTCAGCAGGCTGCCAGCGAGCTTTATGAAGAGCTCATCGCTGCCGGCTTTGATGTGCTGCTCGACGATCGCAACGAGCGCCCGGGTGTTATGTTTGCCGATATGGAACTCATCGGCATTCCGCAGCGCCTAGTCATTGGTGAAAAAGGCCTGGCCGCTGGCCAGATCGAGGCCAAGGGTCGCCGCGATGCGGAAGCCACGATGATTGATCGGGCAGGTGTTGTGGATTACCTGCGGAAAGCGCTGTAACAGCAGCCAGACGCTCGAATGAAAATGCCACCCGCGGGTGGCATTTTTTCTGGCGAAGCGCAGCAGGTTAAAAGGGTAGCTTGCCGCCGAACATAGACTTGGCGCCCCGCATCATCTTCATCATGCCGCCCTTGCCTTTGAACATGCTGCCGAACTGCTTCATCATCTTCTGCGTCTGTTCGAACTGATTCAAAAGACGATTCACTTCCTGCACCTGCACGCCTGCGCCCATAGCGATACGACGTTTGCGGCTGGCTTTGATCAATTCTGGTTTGGTTCGCTCATCCGGCGTCATGCTATCGATGATGCCCTGAATCCGCTTCGACATCTTCTCGTCGCTACCGGCCGGCATGTTGGCCGCTGCTTCTGCAAATTTTGCGGGCAATTTATCCATAAGCGCCGTCATACCGCCCATCTGGCGCATTTGTGCGACCTGCGCGCGAAAATCATTCAGATCAAAGCCTTTACCGGATTTGATCTTCTGCGCCATCGCCTGCGCCTGATCCATATCGACCTGCTGCGAGGCAGCTTCGACCAGCGACAGAATATCGCCCATGCCGAGGATGCGGGATGCCATACGATCCGGATAAAACGGCTCCAGCCCATCCAGCTTTTCAGCAACGCCGACAAACTTAATCGGCTTACCTGTCACCGCACGTACTGACAATGCCGCACCGCCTCGGGCATCACCATCCAGTTTGGTCAGCACCACACCCGTAAGCGGCAACGCTTCATTAAAAGCCTTGGCCGTATTAACGGCATCCTGACCCAACATGGCGTCAACGACAAAAAGAGTTTCGATCGGATCCAGCTGCGCATGTAGCGCCTTGATCTCGGCCATCATGGCTTCATCGATGGCCAGACGACCGGCCGTATCGACGATCAGCACTTCTTCGTGATGTTTGCGCGCCCAATCCACAGCCGCAGCGGCGATGTCTGCCGGCTTCTGATCTGGCGACGATGGGAAAAAGCTTGCGCCTACCTGCTCTGCCACATGCTTCAACTGATCAATAGCGGCCGGACGATAAACGTCACACGACACCACCATCACTTTTTTCTTCTGATGCTGCTTAAGCCAGCGCGCCAGCTTACCCACGGTGGTCGTTTTACCCGCACCCTGCAAGCCCGCCATAAGAATGATGGCCGGTGGCTGCTGGTTTAATGCCAGCGGTACCTGTGCCTCCCCCATCAGCTGCTTCAGCTGCTCATGCACAACCCCGACAAAGGCCTGACCCGGTGTTAAAGAGCCAACAACATCCTCACCCAGCGCTTTTTCTTTCACCTGGGCAACAAAATCCTTCACCACCGGCAGCGACACATCGGCTTCCAGCAGTGCCATGCGCACTTCGCGCAATGCATCGCCAATATTGGCTTCGGTCATGCGGGCTTCGCCTCGCATGGTTTTCATCACACGGCCAAGCCGTTGGGTCAGATTTTCCAGCATTGATCAGTCTCGGACATTTGTACGGGGCACATGATATAAATAGAGCCTATGCCGACAATTGTATCGCTTCCCTTCCCGCTCGCGACGTTACTAACGATCATCGCTGCCCTCGCCTATGGTTTACTCAGCTGGCAGGTTCTTCGACAGGTCGCCCGCCAATCGGGCTCAAAACTCGCGCAGAGCCTCAGTAACCAGGCCGAAAACCGGTCTTCTGCCGGCGTGACACCGGCGCTTCTGGGCTTTGCGATTGCCGTGCACGCAGCCGCACTGTACCTGGATATGTTTGGCGGTGGCACGGTGCGCTTTTCCTTTGCGCTCACTATTTCCGTGATTCTCTGGCTGGCCGTAGTGCTCCACGGGTTCGAAAGCCTTGCCTACCAGCAACGCGGCTTATTGGCGCTGATTCTGCCTACCGCTTCTGCCGGCGTGCTGTTACCGCTGATTTTTCCAGTCGAGCACCCACTGATACACATTGATGCCTGGCTATTCCGCCTGCATTTCATTCTGGCGATGCTGGCTTATGGCGTATTTTTACTGGCAACGTTGCAAGCCTGTCTGCTCTGGATTGCTGAACGGGAACTGCACGACCCGGCTCGCCTGACCACCGTACGTCGTTTCCCCCCGCTGCTGCGCATGGAAAACCTGCTTTTCCGCATGCTTAGCATCGCTTTTCTGTTGCTCACGGCCTCTCTGGCCAGCGGCCTGCTGGTTTCGGAGCAACTTACCGGTTCGTGGATTCGTGCCGATCACAAAACGGTTTTTGCCTGCCTGTCCTGGATGATTTTTGGTGCACTACTGCTCGGTCGGAAACTCCGTGGCTGGCGCGGAAAAAAAGCAACGGCCTGGACAATCGCCGGCTTTGTAATGTTATTGCTTGCCTATGTAGGTAGCCGTTTCGTGCTGGAAATTATTCTTAACCGATCTGTATGAGCACCCTAGCCCGCGCACTGATACAAAGCGGGCTAGCCCCCGAAGCGGCCATTGAACGTTGTCTGCTGCGCGCACAACAACGACAGACCAGTCTACCCGCCGAACTGGTTGCTGATACGATCATTGATGCAGCAACGATTGCCCGGTTTATCGAATCAGATTTCGGCTTTCCACGCATCGAAATAGAACCCCCTTACCCGGCTTATCCAGAGGTCGGTTTAGCGCCTAACCCCCGCTACCAACCGATTGGTTTATCTGGCCAACGCTTGCAACTGGGCATGGCAGACCCCACCGATGACAAGCTGATCAATGCCTTACGTTTTCAAACCGGGTTAGAAATTGAACCTTGCGTGGTGGACGTATCGCAACTGGCCGAATATGCCGCAGCGGCTAAAAGCAGACCGCCCGAATCCGCATCTACACATACACGCATTGCCACAGAGCAGGCTGTTGACGAAGCGCCCGTCGTCCGTTTTCTACAAAAAATCCTCAGCATCGCCATCGAACGTGGTGCCTCTGATATTCACTTCGAACCCTACGAAAACACCTACCGAATACGCTATCGAATTGATGGCCGATTACAGACACAAGAAGCGCCCCCCGATGATTTTCGTGACAGGCTGGCTTCTCGCTTGAAAATACTTTCCCGCCTTGATATCGCTGAAAAACGTTTGCCTCAGGATGGCCAATTACAGGGACAAACCGATGACGGCACCCTGGTCGACCTGCGGATCAGCACCATGCCCACGCTCTACGGTGAAAAGATCGTTTTGCGTATTCTGGATCGTCAGGATGCGCGCCTGGGACTCAATGAAATTGGCCTTTCGCCGACCCAACACCACCAGTTAAGCGAAGCTATCCACCAACCTAGCGGCATGGTTCTGGTAACGGGACCAACCGGTTCTGGCAAAACCGTTACCCTCTACGCCTGCCTTAATGCATTGAATCAACCCGGCGTTAACATTGCCACGGTAGAAGATCCGGTAGAAATCCCGGTAGTAGGTATCAATCAAGTCAACATTGATGAACGTACCGGGCTCACTTTCGCCGTCGCGCTCCGCGCATTTATGCGCCAGGATCCGGATATCCTGATGGTTGGAGAAATCCGTGATGCCGAAACTGCAGAAACTTCTCTGAAAGCCGCGCAAACTGGCCACCTGGTGCTTTCTACCCTGCACACCCGATCGGCGCCCGCCACGCTTGAACGCCTATTGCAACTGGGCCTGCCCAATTACGGCGTTGCCGGTAGCGTTTTGCTTATCGTAGCCCAGCGTCTGGTTCGCCGCCTTTGTGACTGCCGTACCGCCGATGACGCTGATTCAAAGCTGCTACAAGACGCAGGTTTTACGACCGATGAATTAAATCAACGAGCACGCGGTGCCTGGACGCTCTACAAAGCGGCGGGTTGCACCAAATGCCACCACACCGGCTACAAAGGCCGGGTCGGCGTCTTTGAAGTGATGCAGGTATCCCCTGCGCTACAGCAATTAATGCTCAACAACGCAAGCACGAAAGATATTGCCCAGCAGGCACAGCGCGATGGTGTATCTAGCCTACGCCGTGCCGGCCTGGAGAAGGCGATCGCAGGCGTCACCTCTCTGTCGGAAGTGCTGGCAGAAACCGAACGCGGTACAGATCGTGGTGACTAAAGCAGAATCAGAGGCATTGAGGCGCTTTGACTGGACGGGTATTGCCCAGAACGGCACGCTGCTCAAAGGAGAAATCCGTGCTGCCAATGATATGCGGGCCAGAGTGGCACTGCGTCAACGCGGCATCACGCCGATCAAACTGGCGAGGCCATGGCGCCGCCAACCTGGCTTATCCCGCAAAACGATCGGCCTGATACTGCGTCAACTTGCCACGCTGATTCACGCAGGCGTACCCCTGCTTGCCGCCATGGAGCTGCTTGCAAAAAGTCAGGATCACGCCGCAGCCAGCCAGATATTGCTACAAATTCGCACGGATCTGCAGATGGGGTCTTCTCTGGCCCAGGCCATGCAGCAACACCCAGAGGCTTTTGACACGCTGACCTGCACGCTCGTGGCTGCTGGCGAGCAATCCGGGCTTCTGGACGTGATGCTTGATCGTATCGCCAACTATCACGAAAAAATGCAGGCGATCAAAGGCAAGATTCGAAGTGCACTGGCTTACCCGATTGCCATTCTGGGCATTGCGTTTACCGTTAGCCTGTTACTGCTCTGGCTCGTTGTCCCTGCATTTGAACAAAGTTTTTCGAGTTTTGGTGCAGCGCTGCCATGGCCTACCCAGCTGATGATTGACGGATCAAATGCGCTGCGTGAATACGGCTTTTTTGCTTTAGGGTTGCTAGGCGTTGCTGGCTATGCGCTTTATCGGCAATGGCAAACAAACCCCGCCTGGCAAACCCGAACAGATCAATGGTTACTGAGTTTGCCCATACTGGGCGGTTTGTTCCAGAAAGCAGCACTCGCCCGCTGGAGCCAGACCCTCGCCAGCCTGATTAGTGCAGGCATTCCGCTGCTCGATGCATTAGGGCCGGCAGGAGATACAGCAGGCAACCACTGCTTTATCGGTGCATCCCGAAAAATGCGGCTGCAGTTACAACAGGGCGCCAGCCTGTCCGCAGCCATGCGGCAACAAACTGTTTTTAGCGCTTTACCTATACAGATGGTGGCTATCGGCGAAGAATCTGGATCGCTGGACGATATGCTCAGAAAAGTAGCAGACATCTACGAGCGCGAGGTCAACGACCTTGTCAGCATGCTCAGCAGCCTCCTGGAACCCCTGATGATGGTCGTTCTAGGGCTCATTATCGGTAGCATGGTCGTCGCCATGTATCTACCGATATTCCAACTGGGCAATGTGCTTTAAGATCACCTACAGAAATCGCTGCGAGTCCGCTATAATCAAGGGTTTGGAACCTATCTGCCGCATCGCGGCGAACGAATGAAACGCTACTTCATTACCGGCCTGCTGATCTGGGCGCCTCTGGGCATCACGCTCTGGGTTCTGTCGTTCATTCTCGGCATGATGGATCAATCGATCATGCTGTTGCCAAACGCATGGCAGCCCCGCGCCCTTGTAGGCTTCAACATCCCCGGTGTTGGCGCCGTGATGACGCTGCTCGTCGTTTTCATTACCGGACTCCTCACCGCCAATTTTATCGGCCAGCGCCTGGTTCGCTGGTGGGAAGCCCTGTTGCATCGTATTCCTGTCGTTCGATCCATCTATCAGAGCGTCAAACAGATTTCCGACACAGTATTTTCTCCGTCGGGCCAGGCATTCCGCCAGGCAGTACTCGTTCAGTATCCAAGGCAGGGCAGCTGGACTATCGGTTTTCTGACCGGCACCCCTGGTGGTGAGATCGCTGATCGCCTCGGCGACAATATGGTGAGTCTTTACGTGCCGACGACCCCGAATCCGACTTCCGGATTTTTTCTCATGGTGCCCAAGTCCGATGTGCTCGAACTCGACATGTCGGTTGAAGACGCCCTGAAATACCTGATCTCGATGGGCGTAGTCGCACCGACTACGCTGCCTGTTAAAACACCAGAAACCATTTCTATCCAAACCGCCGATACCTACGTTGGCGACTGATTTCCACTCTTGAAGAAAAGCAATACATCTCATGCGTACTCATTACTGTAGCGACCTCAATCCTTCGCTCAACGAACAGATCGTCACCCTGTGTGGCTGGGCACACCGTCGTCGCGACCATGGCGGCGTGATTTTTATCGATCTGCGCGACCGCACCGGTCTGGCCCAGGTGGTTTGTGATCCGGATCGTGCCGACATGTTTGCCATTGCCGAATCCGTGCGCGGCGAGTTCTGCCTAAAGATTACCGGCAAAGTACGTCCACGCCCTGCCGGCACTGAAAACACCACGCTGGCCTCCGGCGGCATTGAAGTCTTGTGCCATGAAATTGAAGTGCTTAACGCTTCAGTAACACCACCGTTCCAGGTCGATGAAGAACATCTGTCAGAAACCGTCCGTCTAACACATCGCGTGATCGATCTGCGTCGCCCTGCCATGCAAAAGAATCTGCAGCTGCGCTATCGCGTTGCTCGCGCTTTCCGTCGCTACCTTGATGACAATGGTTTCATCGATATTGAAACGCCGATGCTGACCAAGTCGACCCCGGAAGGCGCCCGCGACTATCTGGTACCTTCGCGCGTACATGATGGTCAGTTCTTCGCGCTGCCCCAGTCGCCCCAGCTGTTCAAGCAGCTGCTGATGGTGGCCGGCTACGACCGCTACTACCAGATCACCAAGTGCTTCCGCGACGAGGACCTGCGCGCCGACCGCCAGCCCGAATTCACCCAGATCGATATCGAGACCAGCTTCCTGACCGAAGAGGACATCCGCTCGATGTTCCAGGGCATGATCAAGAGCGTGTTCCAGCACACCATGGGGGTTGACCTGGGCGAGTTCCCCTGCATGCCCTATGCCGAAGCCATGCACCGCTACGGCTCGGACAAGCCCGACCTGCGCGTCACGCTCGAGTTCACCGAGCTGACCGATGTCATGGCCGACGTCGACTTCAAGGTCTTCAGCGCGCCGGCACAGGACAAGAACGGTCGCGTGGTCGCGCTGCGCGTGCCCGGCGGCGCCGAGATCAGCCGCAGCGAGATCGACGCCTACACCGACTTCGTCAAGATCTACGGCGCCAAGGGCCTGGCCTGGATCAAGGTCAACGACGTCGCCGCCGGCCGTGACGGCCTGCAGAGCCCGATCGTCAAGAACCTGCACGACCAGGCAATTGCCGAAATCCTGACGCGCTCGGGCGCGCAGAACGGTGACATCCTGTTCTTCGGCGCCGACAAGGCCAAGGTCGTCAACGACGCCATCGGCGCGCTGCGCATCAAGATCGGCCACAGCCCTCTGGCCAAGAAGCTGGGCTTCTTCGAGGACCGCTGGGCCCCGCTGTGGGTGGTCGACTTCCCGATGTTCGAGTACGACGACGAAGCCAAGCGCTGGAACGCCGTCCACCACCCCTTCACCGCACCGAAGGATGGTCACGAGGATTACATGGACACCGATCCGGGCCAGTGCATCGCCAAGGCCTATGACATGGTGCTGAACGGCTGGGAGCTCGGTGGCGGTTCGATCCGCATCCACCGCGCCGACGTGCAGAGCAAGGTCTTCACCGCGCTCAACATCTCGCCCGAGGATGCCCAGCTCAAGTTCGGTTTCCTGCTCGATGCGCTGCAGTATGGTGCCCCTCCGCACGGTGGCCTGGCCTTCGGCCTCGACCGCCTGATCACGCTGATGACCAAGGCCGAGTCGATCCGCGACGTGATCGCCTTCCCCAAGACCCAGCGCGCCCAGTGCCTGCTGACCCAGGCCCCGAGCCCGGTCGACGAGAAGCAGTTGCGCGAGCTCCACATCCGTTTGCGCAACACGCAAGCCGCCTGATATAGTGGGCCTTGTGTAGTCATTTTGACGGGAGAAGCACCATGAACCAACTCGATACCGCGCTCGAACCCAAGGAAAAACTGGTCGCCGACCTCAAGGTTGTCGTGTCCGACGCCGAGGAGCTGCTGGCCGCCACCGCGTCCCAGACCGGCGAGAAGATCGCCGAGCTGCGCGAGCGCATGCAGACCAATCTGCGCATGGCCCGCCTCAAGCTGGCCGATGCCGAAGCCGCCTTGCGCGAGAGCACTCGCCAGGTGGCCAAGGCGACCGACCACTATGTGCATGAGAACCCCTGGAAGGCCATCGGCATCGCCGCCGGTGCCGGCCTGCTGGTCGGCATGCTGATCGGCCGCCGTTGATGTCCGCCCCGGCGTGCGCGTGATGGCTGCAGAAGACCGCCCGCACGCCGACCCGGCACCCGAGCGCGTGACCCAGGCGCTGCGCGGCTGGCTGCACGATGGCGTGGCCCTGCTGCGCGTGCGGCTGGAGCTGTTCGGGGTCGAGGCGCGCGAGCATGCCCTGGCCAGCGTCGAGCTGCTGCTCGCCGGTCTGGCCGCGCTGCTGTTCCTAAGCCTGGGGCTGGGTTTTTTCGCGGTGCTGCTGACGGTGTTGCTCTGGGACAGCCATCGCCTGCTGGCGTTGGCCGTGTTTTCTACCCTGTTCCTGACCCTGGGCGTTATCGCCCTTGTGCTGTTGCGCCAACGCTGGCAACTGGCTCATCGCTGGTTCGACTCAAGCCTGCAAGAGCTCGGGCAGGATGAACAGCGTCTTTCCCGCTGATCGCATGACTTCGCGCCAGCAGCGTCTCTGGATGCGCCGTCAGCAACTGTTGCACCAGTCCTCCGCGCTGCGCAACCGCCTGCAGCGCCATGCCGAAGGCCTTGCGCCAGTGCTGCGCGGTGCCGACCGCACCTGGGCTGCCGCTGTCTGGCTGCGCGAGCATCCGCTGGTGCCAGCCGCCGCGCTGGTGCTGCTGGCCTGGCGTCGGCCGCGCACCTTGTTGCGCTGGAGTCGGCGCGGCTGGGCCGGCTGGCAGCTGTTCAGGCGTGTGCGCGCCGCCTGGGACTCGCGCGCCAGTGCACTGGCCGCCCAGTTCCTGCGCTGAAGCGCGCTACCGGGTCCCGGGTGTGGGCTTACCATAGCGCCCATGCATACCACCGCTCTCGTCCTGTTCTCGGGCGGGCAGGATTCCACCACCTGCCTGGCCCATGCCCTGCAGCGCTATCAGCGCGTCGAAACCCTCGGATTCCATTACGGCCAGCGTCACGCGGTCGAGATGGACGCACGCCTGTGCGTGCTGTCCGAGCTGCGGCGCCAGTTCCCGGCCTGGACCGAGCGGCTCGGCCAGGACCATGTGCTCGATGTCGGCGTGCTCGGCCAGGTCAGCGAGACCTCGCTGACGCGCGAGATGGCGTTCCAGATCGAGGCCAGCGGCCTGCCGAACACCTTCGTGCCGGGGCGCAACCTGGTGTTCCTGACGCTGGCGGCGGCGCTGGCCTACCGCCGTGGTCTGCAGGTGATCGTGACCGGGGTCTGCGAGACCGATTTCTCGGGCTACCCCGACTGCCGCGATGACACGATCAAGGCCTTGCAGGTCGCGCTCTCGCTCGGGCTGGATCGGCGCCTGCTGCTCGAAACGCCACTGATGTGGATCGACAAGGCCCAGACCTGGGCCCTGGCCGAGCAGCTCGGCGCGGATTCGGGCCTGCCTGGCGGTGGTCAGGCGCTGATCGACCTGATCGTCGAGCACAGCCACACCTGCTACCTCGGTGATCGCGAGCACCGCCACGACTGGGGCTGGGGCTGCGGCAGCTGTCCGGCCTGCGAGCTGCGCGCGCGCGGCTGGCAGCGCTGGCGCGCCGGTCTGTCGGACGGGATGGCCGGCCTGGCGAGCTAATCCGGTTGATTGGCTGTCAGGGTTCCGTGGAATCAGTCAGCGGCCAGCCAAAAAAGAAAGCCGGCATTGCCGGCTTTCTGGTTGCTGCGTGTCGCGTCAGTTGGCCGACAGGGTGACGCCAGCCTTGCTGATCACCTGCTGGTGCGAGTAGTCAGCGCGGGCCGGGCGGGCGATGCTGCCCTTGGCCTTGACATAGTCCACGAAGCTCTGGGTGTAGAGCAGGTAGGTGTTGACATAGGCGCTGCTCTTGTAGAGCGTACCCAGCGTGGCATAACCGTCACCGCCGGCAGCAACGAAGTCGTTGGTCACCAGCACATAGGTCTTGTTGTTGTCGATCGCGCACCAAGCGCAGCTGGTCAAGTCGCGCACCTGCACCTTGCTGAAGCGCTGGCCCTTGGGCTGGCTCATGTCCAGGTCCCAGCGCAGGCCGGCCGCGTAGGGGTGGGAGCCGGTCGAGCTGCTGGCGTCGTAGTTGGCCACGCCATCTTCCAGCGCGGCGATGATCTGCTCGCCCGTCAGGCTCATCTCGACCAGCACGTTGGTGAAGGGCAGCACCGTGAAGGCGGTGTTCATGCTGATGTCGCCCGCTGCGATCGGCGTACGCACGCCGCCGGCGTTCTGCAGCGCGAAGTCGGCCCGCTTGCTGGCGTTCAGGAACGCCTCGGCCACGACCTGGGCCGCATCGCTGCCGCGCGCCAGGCTGTTGGCGCTTTCGCAGCCGGCCGTGGTTCCGCTGCGGTTGGTGCTTTCGCCAGGCATGCGGACCAGGCAGAGCGCCTCGCTGGCCGCGCCGATCTTGATCGCCTTCTGTGCCGCGACCTGGTCGGAGTAGGTCTTGAGCGTCGCGGTCGCGCCGGCATCCAGCGCTGCCACCTGCACGCTCGGGCTGCTAGCCAGCTGGGTGACCAGGGTCTGGCGGTCGGCCTCGGCCATGGTCTGCCAGGCGCCGGCGCTGTCCTTGCGCTTGAAGCTGTCGCCGATCACGAGCTTGGCCTGGCCGCCGCAGTCCTGCACGCGCGCCTGGTCGTCGAACTTGACGTTCATGAGGCCATAGGCCTTGGCGTATTCCCAGGCCTGGCCGATGCAGACCGTCTCGCCCGACTTGTTCTTGACCTTGGTCGGGTAGCTGCCCGACGAGCTGCTCAGGCCGACCGCGCTGAAGTCACCCAGCAGCGAGTGCGAGTCGCCGCCGATGATCACGTCGACATCGGTCAGCTGCGGCGCGATCAACTGGTCGGCCTCGTAGCCCAGGTGGGACAGCAGCACGACATGGCGCACGCCCTGGGCGCGCAGCTCGTCGATCGCCTTCTGGGCGGCGGTGGCCTCGTCCTTGAACTCGGTGCTGACCAGCGGGCGGGTGGAGTTGACGGTCTTGGCTGCGACCGTCAGGCCGACGATGCCGACGTCCACGCCGTCGATCTTCTTGATCAGGTAGGGCTGCAGATAGGCCTTGCCGCCAGCCGGTGCCAGCGCGGTACCGGCCTTGGGCAGGATATTGGCCGAAACCGTGCTCATGCCGCAGGCGCCGCCGTTGAGCGGATCGGCCAGCTTGTCGAGCAGGGTCTTGAGCGCCTCGTCACCGTCGTCGAACTCGTGGTTGCCGGGCGTGAAGGCATCGAAGCAGATGCTGTTCATGAGCTTGGCATCGGCCTCGCCCTTGAAGAAGGTGTAGTAGAGGGTGCCGGTGATGGCATCGCCGGCATGCAGCTTGAGCAGGTTGGGAGTGCCGGCGAGCGACTTGAAGACCGTGGTCTGGCGCGCGAAGCCGCCCAGATCGACCTGGGTGTCGACGCCGTCGAGCTTGAGGGTCTGGGCCGCGATCGGATCGAGCTGCGAATGGTGATCGTTCAGGTGGGCGATGTTGAGCTCGATGGCCTTGTAGCTGTCGGCGCCGCCGCAGGCGGTCAGGCCGAGGGTGAGGGCGGTCAGAGTCGCCAATGCCTCCGGTCGCAGCTGGAGGAAAGCGGAGTCGATGCGTGACATAGTTGAATTTCTAATTGAAAACAGATGGCATGCAGCCTAACGCTTGCATTTGACAGAACGATTAATTTCTTGTGGCAGGCAAGGTCTGCTGGTCCGAGTTATCATTTGCCATATTGATGAAGATTTCACCTTCAACATGCTTTCACAATGGGCGTCTAAGGTGAGGAAAACTTCCACTTCCTTCACCATTCCATGAATCCGATCCATCGCCGCGATTTCGTCATCCGTCTGTCCACTGTTGCTGCGGCCCTGTCGGCTGGCGCCGTCCTGAGCGCCTGCGGCGATGATGACGCCGTACCGCAATTCTTCTATGGCGTCGCCAGCGGCGATCCGCTGTCGGACCGTGTGATCCTCTGGACCCATGCGCGCTATCCCGACAGCGAACTCGCGGTCAGGCTGAGCTGGGAAGTCGCGAGCGACAAGAGCTTCGCCAACATCGTCAATAGCGGGACCGTGACCGCGACTGCCGCGAACGGCTTCACCGCCAAGGTCGGAATAACGCCTGGCAC
>ERZ1034365.1115-NODE-1115-length-14105-cov-3.797833_pt1 | contig 14105 bp, 13 predicted proteins | sample MGYA00520615_ERZ1034365 | MGnify/ENA primary metagenome ERZ1034365 (study PRJEB33736, sample SAMEA104284505) | Azolla filiculoides | biome: Urban; feature: Water surface; material: Ditch water | place: Netherlands | collected 2015-10-28 | depth 0-0.1 m ... | reverse complement strand
AAGCTCGTCCTCAAGAACGTTGAGGCGGTAAAATTCGATGACCTGACACTCTCCCAGACGAACCTCCAGTCGGTCACCGACCTGACCCAGGTCTATGACGCCATCCTCGGCCGTTCCCCCGACTTTACGGGGCTCGGCTATTGGCAAAACCAGCTGGCATCCGGTGACTCACTGTCGAAGGTCATCGACGACTTCCTCCTCTCGCCAGAATTCTTGACCCGCGCCGGCCAGGAGTCGACGAGGGCCTTCGTGACGGGCCTCTACCTAGACATCCTCCAGCGCCAGCCTGATGCCGCCGGACTTGACTACTGGTCGAAACAGATCGACTCGGCGCATGCGTCCAGGGGTGAGGTGGAGGTACAGATCCTTCACGCCGCGGAGGCCGTGGTCCTGGTCGGTAGTTCTGGCCCGGTCCTCGGCGTAGAGGCATAATGACGTTAAACGAGTTCCACCTGACTGAACCCATAAACTAACCAATTCAGGGGCCGCCATGACCAATACCACCTTCCTCGATCACACGGGCACCCTCCAGAACTACAGCGTCACCACCAACGGCACCTACCAGATTGTCGCCAACGGGGCTGCGGGTGGTAATGCCATAAACGTGAACACCGGCGATATGTACCAGGGCAATATGGGCGCCTCGCTTGGGGGAAGCTTCAACCTGACGGCAGGGACCGAACTATCGGTCGTCGTTGGCGGTGTCGGATTGAGTAATTATGCTAGCCCCAATGGCCCTATCGCTGCGGGCGGTGGGGGCGGCGGGACGTTCGTCTACGAGGCAACCGGTGGCATACCGAAACTGTTTCTGGTGGCCGGCGGGGGTGGCGGTGCGGGCCTCAATATTTATACGACCCCAGGGTCCTTCTGGGGGACGGAACAGGGTCTGACCTTCGTCCACCCATTCGACGACCCCGAGGTGATTGCCGGGCAGGGCACGATTGCCATGGAAATCCTGCGCCAACACCAGGGACCGCTGCATGCCGTGTTCGTGGCCATCGGTGGTGGCGGACTGATCGCGGGCGTTGCGAACTACATCAAGGCCGTTCGCCCGGAGGTCAAGGTCATCGGCGTTCAGATGAACGACTCGAACGCCATGATCCAGTCGGTTGCAGCAAAAAAACGCGTCACCCTGCCTGATGTAGGCCTCTTCTCCGACGGCACGGCAGTGAAACTGGTGGGAGAGGAAACCTTCCGCATCGCGCGTGGCCTGGTGGACGACTACATCATGGTGGACACCGACTCGGTCTGCGCCGCGATCAAGGACATCTTCGTGGACACCCGCAGCATTGTCGAGCCCTCTGGTGCGCTGGCGGTGGCGGCCATCAAGCAGTACGTTGCGACCCACAAGACCAAAGGCGAAACCTACGCTGCCATCCTGTGTGGCGCCAACATGAACTTTGACCGGCTTCGGTTTGTAGCCGAGCGCGCTGAAGTCGGCGAGGAGCGCGAGGCCTTGCTGGCGGTGACGATTCCTGAGGAACGCGGCAGTTTCCGTCGTTTTTGCGAACTCATCGGTTCCCTGCCAGGCGGCCCCCGCAACGTGACCGAATTCAATTACCGCATCAGTGATGCGGCAAAAGCCCATGTGTTTGTTGGTCTGACCACCCACGGCAAGGGGGAAAGCGCCAAGATTACCGCCAGTTTCAGCCGGCATGGCTTTGCGGCACTGGACCTCACCCATGACGACCTGGCCCAGGAGCACATTCGCCACATGGTGGGTGGGCATTCCACGCTGGCACAGGACGAGCGGCTCCTGCGCTTTGTCTTCCCGGAACGGCCCGGCGCCTTGCTGAAGTTCCTGAGCCTGATGCGTCCGGGCTGGAACATCAGCCTGTTTCATTACCGCAACCAGGGCGCCGACTACGGCCGCATTCTGGTCGGTCTGCAAGTGCCCAAAGCCGACAGCAAGGTTTTCGCCGGATTTCTCGACGCGCTGGGTTACCCCTATGTGGAAGAAACACACAATCCGGTCTACAAGATGTTTCTGCAAAGCTGAGTCATCCGCGCCTGGCAAACGCACCACCAACCAACAGAATCAAATCCATGTCCTTCTTCAGCTGGTTCAAGAGCAAATCGCCCTCGCACCGTGGTCACGAGGCGTCCACACGCACGGCCCCTCTTGCGGCAGTCCCAAGGAATGCGAAGGCCACGGGCGCCGATTCCAACGGAGCAGATTCGGAAACGGACACAGCAGCACGCCGGAAGAACGAGCGTGCCAGGCTCCGGGACATGCTCTACAACGTGGTGCGTGAATCCATGGTGCGCGTGGGCGTGCTTTCGAGCAGTTTCAAGTTCAAGGTGCTGGCCACCGATCCGCGTGGCCGCAAGTTCATCGTGATGATGGATCTCTCACGGGACTTTGGCAGTGAAATTTCGCAACTTGCCGAGATCGAGGCGCTGATCTGCCAGGCTGCGAAGGCGCGACACAACATCGTCGTTTCGTCAGTTTATTGGCGCGCCGAGGACCAGGTCGCACCTGAAAAAGCAGGCAACACGCCTTCAGAGGCCCAATACCGGGCCACCGTGCCGCATGCCACACCGGCGGCCGCCCAGGACCATGGCGTCCAAAGTGCGCCTTTGCAAAAGTCGGGGGGCTCCCCGGCCGAAGCACCGAAGCCGCATTTCGACCCGGTGCTGGCGGGCGAAGTGATGGCACTCAAGCAGGCGTTGTCCGCCGGCAGCGCCCGCCAACCCGCCCTGTCAGCAGCCACCCCGGAGCCATCAAAGGGCACGGGGCAATTGACGGGCTACGAAAAAACCGAATTCCTTGAGTCCGAAACGCCAGAAGAAGGTGCCGAAAACGAGGTGGCCGACACGGAAATACTCGACGACGAGGCACGGTATCCGGCGCTCAGCGCCACACAGTACGGCGATTTGCGCTGAAAAAGACGTCCCCGCCGCAGATGTACGCGACGGAAAACTACTTTGCTGGCCTCTGCGGCATTTCCAGGACCAGCGCTGCACCCGGGCCTGAAACGGGTGCCAGCCTGGCACGTCGCGGCTCCACCGCCTGAAGCACCAAGCCGTCTTCGACTTTGCTGCCCACACGGTAGGCACGTCCCGGCTTGCCGTCCACAGCAATCAGCGCTGCGCCCTGGCTGGACCGGCTGGCCACGACGCCCAGCAATGCAAAACGGCTGGCCGCCGCAGGTGGCGCTGGCGCATCAGCGGCAGCCACGGCGCCCAGTGCGCGGGCCACAGCCGGCGCATCCACCCCGATATCATTTGCGACGAACAGCGGGGCCGGCACCATCCGCAGGGGCTGTGACAGGCCCGTGATGCGCAGCCCCCACCAGGCGGCGCTCGCCGCTGCCAAAGCCCAGACCACCAGCGTGACGCCACGAGACCACCACATGTTTTGCGAGTTTGTCACCATTCAATGATTATGATTGAAGCGAACTTCAGGACCAGACTGCCACCATGACCCCTTGCCACCGACTTCTCTGGCGTACCGCGCCCCTGCGCCGTGCGGCGCGAGGCTTCACCCTGATCGAACTCATGGTGGTGCTGGTGATCATTGGTGTGCTCGCCGCGTTGATCGTGCCCAATGTGCTGGATCGCGCAGACGACGCACGCTCCACCGCAGCGCGCACCGACGTTGCCAACCTGACGCAGGCACTCAAACTGTACAAACTGGACAACCAGCGCTATCCAACGGCCGAACAGGGCCTGCAGGCGCTGGTTGCCAAGCCTGGCGCCAACCCGATTCCGCCCAACTGGAAGCCCTATCTCGAAAAATTGCCGAACGACCCCTGGGGTCGCCCGTACCAATACCTCAACCCCGGCGTCAAGGGAGAGATCGACGTGATGTCCTTCGGTGCTGACGGACAGGCCGGGGGCGAGGGCAAAGATGCGGATGTTGGCAGCTGGCAGTAACAGGACCCCCACGCTCCCTCACCGCGTGTGGTCGCTGCCCCCCGGGGGGGGTGGCCTTGCTTGGGACGGCCCGGCGCCACGCCCCACAACCCCCACGCTCCCTCACCGGGTGTGGTCGCTGCACGTGCCTTCGCCAGAGGCGTCGGCTCTTCGGCCCGCACTGGCCAGCGCAAGCGCCAGTGCACTGCGCCGCCAGTCGCGGCGCGGTGGCTTCACATTGCTTGAATTGCTGGTGGTGGTCGCCATCATCGCGCTGGGCACGGCGGGCGTGAGTCTCGCGCTGCGGGACGCCTCGGCCAGCACCCTGGAGCGGGAAGCGCAGCGGCTGGCCGCCCTGCTGGAGTCGGCCCGGGCGCAGTCGCGGGCCACGGGAATTCCCGTGCGCTGGCACACCACGCCCCAGGGCTTTGCATTTGAGGGGCTGCGGCCCGATGCCCTTCCCGGCCACTGGCTGGGCACGGATACCACCGTGAGTGGAACCGACACATTGCAGTTGGGGCCGGAACCCCTCCTCGACCCACAAAGTGTGGTGCTGCGCAGCGCCAGCCAGCCAGACCGCGCCCTGCGGGTGGCCACCGACGGATTACGCCCATTTGCAGTGCGCCCACAGGAGCTGCCGTGAGCCGCCGTGCAGCCCTTGCTGCGGGGTTCACGCTGATTGAAGTGCTGGTGGCACTGGGGATCGTGGCCATCGCACTCACGGCAGGACTGCAAGCCACCACGGCGCTGACCAACAACGCACTGCGCCAATCCGACATCCTGCTCGCCCACATCTGCGCCGAGAACGAAATGGTCAAGGCGCGCCTGTCGAGCCAGATGCCAGGCGTTGGCGACAGCAGCCAGGGCTGCGAGCAAGGTGGGCGGAGCTTCACCGTCAACGTATCGGTGCGCCCGACACCCAATCCATCTTTCCGCCGGGTGGATGCCCAGGTCCTGGACGGCAGCGTGCCCGTGCTGGGGCTGGCCACCATCATCGGCCGTTATTGACATCGCCTGCACGCCAAGACCTGCCGCCATGTCACGCCCCCACGCCGCGAGCCGCGGTTTCACCCTGATCGAACTGCTGGTGGCCATCGCCGTGATGGCGCTGATGGCCATCCTGAGCTGGCGCGGGCTCGACGGCATGCACCGCGCGCAGACCCAGACCCAGGCACGCGCCGATGAAGTGCTGGTGTGGCAAGCCGGCCTGGCCCAGTGGAAAGCCGACCTGGACGCCCTGATAGAAGTGCCCCAGATCAAAAGTCTCGAGTGGGATGGGCGCGTGCTGCGGCTCACGCGGCGTGGCATTGCAGCGGCGGGGGACGGACTGCGGGTGGTCGCCTGGACGCGACGCGCGGACGCCGGCGGTTCCTGGCTGCGCTGGCAGTCTCCTGCGTTGGCCACCCGGGACGACTGGAACAGGGCCTGGGTCCAGGCAGAGCGCTGGGGACAAAACCCGGGCGACGAGGAAAAAAAACGCGAGGTGGCCATCCTGCCGCTTGAAGACTGGCAATTGTTCTACTTCCGCAGCAACGCCTGGAGCAACCCGCTGTCGAGTGACGGCACCACGGCCACGCCAGGACAAACCACCCTTCCGGAAGGGATCCGCAGCGTGTTGACGCTGGCCCCCGGCCAGGCATTCAGCGGCCGTCTGACGCTGGACTGGGTGCGCCCCACCGTGGGAGGCGGCAAGTCGTGAAGCCCCAAAAAGGTGCCGCCCTGCTCGCAGCCATGCTGACAGTGACGCTGGTGGCCACGCTGGCGGCAGCGGCGTTATGGCAGCAATGGCGCAGCGTGGAAATCGAGGCGGCAGAACGTTCGCGCGTGCAGTCGGCCTGGATCCTGACGGGCGCGCTGGACTGGGCCCGCCTGATTTTGCGCGAGGATGCCAGGGCCGGCGGCGCCGACCACCTGGCGGAACCCTGGGCCCTGCCACTGCAGGAAGCCCGGCTGTCCACCTTCCTGGCGACGGATGCGAATACGGCAGACACGGACCGCGATGCCTTTCTGTCAGGCCAGATCTCCGATCTGCAGGCGCGGATGAATGCCATGAACCTGATCGACGACGACAGGATTTCCGAATCCGCGCTGATCGCCTTCACCAAGCTGTTCGAGCAACTGGGTCTCCCGCTTCAGCAGCTCGACACACTCGCCGGCGAACTGCTGGCGGCGAAGAAGAGCGCAGCGCCAGACGCGGCATCCAGCGCGGCCATCGCCCTGCTGCCGCAACGGGTGGATCAACTGGTCTGGCTGGGTCTGCCGGCCCGTACGGTGACGGTATTGAGCCCCTATATCACCGTGCTGCCCTACCGCACCAAGGTCAACATCAATACGGCCAGTGCCGAAGTCATTCACGCCAGCGTGCCAGGACTGGACCTGGCCGATGCCCGGCGCATGTTGGCCGCGCGCGAAAGTGCGCATTTCGCGACCATTTCGGACGCCCGCCTGCCCGGCGCAGTCACAGCGCCATCGGGCAGTGCCATGCTCACGGTCACTTCTGACTTTTTTGAGGTACGCGGGCGGCTGCGGCTGGACCAGGCCGTGGTGGAGGAAATTTCCCTGGTACGACGCGAAGGCCTGAAGGTCACCACGCTGTGGCGCGAACGCGCCACAGCGCTGGCGCGGCCTCCCGGAAGCTGAGCCAGACCGGTGCCCGGGCGATGCCCGGGAACGTCACGGCACCTCTCTACAATGCGCCATCACACCCGCCCATGACCACGCTGATCATCCACCTCCCCCTGTCTGCAGGGAACGCCTCCGCCCGCTACGACTACGTGCTCACGCCCGAAGGGCAGACCGTCGCAGCGCATGCGGCAGCGCCGGCCACCGGACTGCCGGATGCCAGCCGGGGCATTGGTGAAACCGTGGCAGTCGTGCCGGTGGACGCCCTTTCTTGGCACGCAGTGGCCTTGCCAAAGGGTATTGGTGCCAATGCACCGCGGCTGCGCACGGTGCTGCAAAGCCTGCTCGAAGACCGCCTGCTGGACGAAACAGAAGAACTCCACCTCGCGATCGCGCCCCCACCCTGGACCGGTGGCGCCGTCTGGGTGGCCGTGTGCAACAAAGCCTGGTTGCGCCAGCACCTGCAGGCGCTGGAAGCCGCCGGAAGACCTGTCACGCGCATCGTCCCGGAATTTGCACCGCACAACGCCCCCCTGCGCCTGCAGGTCCTCGGCGAGCCGGGACAGGCGCAACTGGTCCTGACAGGGCAGGGAATCGATGGCGGTGTCGTTCGGGGGCCCATGACCGCGGGCATGCTGGCGCTTGGATGGGGCCGCAACGACCTCCCCGCCAGCACGGAAGTACTGGCGGAACCCGCCGTCGCGGCGCAGGCCGAACAACTGCTGCAGCACAAAGCCGTGCTGCAGCAACGTGCGCAGCGTCTCGTCCTGGCCCTGCAAACCCCGTGGGATCTGGCCCAGTTTGACCTGGCCAGCACAGGCCGCACGCGCCTGTTCAAACGCCTTGCGACGATCTTGCGGGATTTTCTTCAGGCCCCGCGATGGCGAGCAGCCCGCTGGGGCACCGGGTTGCTCTTCTTCGCCCATCTGGCAGGGCTCAACGCCTGGGCCTGGAAAGAAGAAGCCGCACTCAGGGCCCAGCGCAGCGCCATCCAGGGCACCCTGACGCAAACCTTTCCGGCCGTGCGGGTGGTGGTGGACGCCCCGGTGCAGATGGCCCGGGAAGTCGCAGCCTTGCGACAGGCGACCGGCGCGCCCTCCGGCAAGGACCTTGAAGCCATGCTCGCAGCCCTGGGAGCCGCCCTGCCGGCAGGCAAGGCCGCCTCCGGCCTGGAATTCAGTGCCGGAGAAACGCAGCTGAAAGACATCCAGCTGGACGCAGAGGCGTTGTCCAGCCTGAACGCCAGGCTGCGCCCGCTGGGTTACAGCGCCCGGCAGGATGGCAACAGCCTCGTGACCCGGCAGGAAACCACCCCATGACCACCTCGACTTTACGCATCCGCCTTCGTGCACGGTGGCAAACGCTGCATCCACGCGAGCAGGCGCTGGTGCTGGGCGCCGCAGTCCTGCTGGCAGCCGCCCTGCTGTGGTGGGTGGGCATCGGGCCCGCATTGAAAGTCCTGCGCCAGGGCGAAGCACAACACCGCATTTTGGACAACCAGTTGCAGCGGATGCAGGCCTTGGCGTCCGAGGCACAGGCCCTCAAGACCAAGCCGCCCATGCCCCGCAGCGAAGCCTTGCGGGCACTTGAATCCTCCGTCAAACAGGGCTTGGGGCCCGGCGCCCAACTGAATGTGGTGGGTGAGCGCGCGACCGTGACGCTCAGGAACGTACCTGCCGCCGCTCTGGCGCAGTGGCTGACACAGGCCAGGGTCAACGCCCGCGCCCTGCCCAGCGAGGCACGGTTGGTCCGCGCAGCGGCGCCCGCAGGTGGCGGCGCGACCTGGGACGGCACGCTGGTGCTGAACCTGCCTGCGCGCTGAAGTGCACTGTGCACACCCGACACTGACCTGCGCACCATGGCCCCCCGCACCGACTCCCTTCTTCCCCGCCGCGCGGGGCGGTCGCCCTGGACCTGGGCCGTTGCCGGTGCCTTGCTGGGTCTGGCGGGCACGGTGATCTGGCAGGCGCCTGCCATCTGGCTGGCCTCCGCGCTGGACCGGGTCACCGCGGGCCGGGTCGTCCTGGCCGAGGCCCGGGGCACCGCATGGACGGGTTCGGCCCGTCTCATGTTCTCGGGGGGTGCGGGCAGCCGTGACGCATCCGCCCTGCCCGGCCGCGTGGCCTGGCGGATTCGCCCGGGCCGCCAGGGGCTGTCGCTCCAGCTGGAAGCTGATTGCTGCACCCGCCAGCCGATGGCGTTGACCCTCACCCCGCATTGGGGCGGCGCGCAACTCGTGGTCGAAGACAGCACGTCCACTCCGACGCAGCCCACCACCTGGCCCGCCGACTTGCTGACCGGCCTGGGCGCCCCCTGGAACACCTTGCAGGTCGAAGGTCAGCTGCACCTTAAAACGCAAGGCCTGTCCGTCGAATGGACCCAGGGCCGCATCGCCGTGGCAGGCAGCGCCGAATTGACGGCCATGGGCATGTCGTCCAGGCTTTCCACCTTGCGGCCCATGGGCAGCTACCGTCTCACCCTGCAGGGCGGCAACCCGACCACGCTGGAACTCGCCACGGTGGAAGGCAGCCTGCAACTGGCCGGCACCGGCCGCTGGGTCGGCGGGCGCCTGCGGTTTGAAGGCGTCGCCAGCGCAGCCCCTGAACGGGAAGCCGCGCTGTCAAACCTCCTGAACATCATCGGACGGCGCAACGGCGCCCGCTCCATCATTACCGTGGGCTGACGGGCATGATTGACCGCCCCGCTCCGTCCATCACACTGGCCGTTTCATGACGCACCCCACCAAACCCAAACTCTCCTTGACCCGAAGCGCTATCAGTACAATAGCTATCAGCGTCCTATTGACGCTGGGTACAGGCCAATTACAGGCTCAAAATGGCAGTGTAAAGGCGGGCGAGCCCGTCACCCTGAACTTTGCCGGTGCAGAGATTGAAGCCGTCGCCCGCACGCTGGCCACCCTCTCGGGTCGCAACGTGGTGGTGGACCCGCGCGTCAAGGGCACGATCACCCTTGTCACGGAGCGCCCGGTGACGCCGGCCGCGGCCTGGAACCAGTTCCTGGCCACCTTGCGCCTGCAGGGCTTCACGGTGGTGGAAGCGGCCGGCCTGTACAAGGTGGTGCCTGAAGCGGATGGCAAACTGCAGAGCGCCGGCGTGTCCGACCACACCCCGGCCGCGGCGGGCAACCAGATCGTCACCCAGATCTTCCGCCTGAATTACGAGAACGCCAACAACCTGGTGCCGGTGCTGCGCCCGCTGATCAGCCCCAACAACACCATCAACGTCAACCCCGGCAACAATTCCCTGGTCATCACGGACTACGCCGACAACCTGCAGCGCATGGCACGGATTGTTGCGGTCATGGATGTGGCCAACGCCACGGACGTGGAAATCATCCGGCTGCAACACGCCATCGCCACCGACCTCGCGCCACTGGTGCTCCGGCTGATCGACTCGGGAGGCTCCGCGCCGGCAGCGGGCCAGGGGCAGGCCGACACCTCGTTCAAGACCACGCTGGTGGCCGAGCCGCGCAGCAACGCGCTGATCCTGCGCGCGGCCAACCCGGCGCGCGTGGCGCTGGTGCGGGCACTGGTCAGCAAGCTGGACCAGCCCAGCGCCACCACCGCCAACGGCAACGCCGGCAACATCTACGTGGTCTACCTGAAGAATGCCGACGCCACCAAACTGGCGGTCACCCTGCGCGCGGCGCTGTCGGGGGAGAGCCGGACCGGCGCCACCGGCACGACCACCACCGGCAGCACGCCTGCGGCGACCGGCACCTCCAGCGCCAACGCCAGCACCACAGCCTCGTCTACCGGCGGGCAGATCCAGGCCGATGCGGCCACCAACTCGCTCATCATCACCGCCCCCGAGCCGCAGTACCGGCAATTGCGCGCGGTCATTGACCGGCTCGACGGGCGCCGCGCCCAGGTGCTGGTCGAAAGCCTGATCGTGGAAGTGAACACGGACAAGGCGGCCGAGTTCGGCATCCAGTGGCAGGGCGCCGTGGGCAATTCGGGCAGCACCAACATCGGCTTGCTGGGCACCAACTTCGCCAACAACAACATCATCACCCTGGCCAGCCAGGCCGCCACCGGCGGCGCCGTACCGACGGGCGGCCTCAACCTGGGCGTGGCGCACAAGACCAATGGCATCTATGTGCTGGGTTTCCTGGCGAACTTCCTGGAGTCCACCAACAGCGGCAACGTGCTCTCGACGCCCAACCTGCTGACACTGGACAACGAGGAAGCCAAGATCGTGATCGGTGAAAACGTCCCGGTGCCGACCGGCTCCTACACCAGCAACAACACCAGCGGCAACTCGGTCAACCCCTTCACCACCGTGGACCGCAAGGACGTCGGCCTCACGCTCAAGGTCAAGCCGCAGATCAACGAGAACGGCACCGTCAAGCTGGTGATTTACCAGGAAACCTCGTCGGTCAAGGCAGGGACCGAAAACAATCCCAACGGCCCCACCATGTCCAAGCGCACCATCGAGTCCACCGTGCTGGTCGATGACAGCAGCATCGTGGTGCTCGGCGGCCTGCTGCAGGACAAATACCTGGGCAACCAGGAAAAAGTGCCGGGCCTGGGCGACGTCCCCCTGTTTGGCAATCTGTTCAAAAGCGAATCGCGCAGCCGCAACAAGACCAACCTGATGGTGTTCCTGCGCCCGGTGGTGGTGCGCGACGCGCAGGCCACCGACCGCCTGTCGATGGACCGTTACGAGCTGATGCGCGCCGGCATCAAGGAAACCCAGCCCGTGGCGAGCCAGCTCGTGCCCATCAACGCGACGCCGATGCTGCCGCCTCTGCCCGTCCCGGTCACGCCTGCCACACCGACGCGCTAGGCAGATCCACCATGCGCTACCCCCTGCCCTACGCCTTTGCGCGGACCACGCAGCTGCTGCTGGAAGACGACGGCCACGCCCTCACGCTCTGGCACCACGCCCGGCCGGACTGGAGCGCCGTCGGTGAAGTCATGCGCAAGTTCGCCACCGACCCGGCCCCGCTGGCGCTGGCCGCCACCGACACCGCCGCCCTGGCCCAGCGCATCAGCGCCGCCTACGCCCAGGGTGAATCGAGTGCCGCCGCCGTGGTCAGCGAAGTCGAAAGCGACGCCGACCTCTCGCGCATGATGCAGGAGCTGCCCGCCGTGGAAGACCTGCTGGAAAACAACGACGACGCGCCGATCATCCGCATGCTCAACGCGCTGCTGACCCAGGCCGCGCGCGACGGCGCCAGCGACATCCACATCGAACCCTACGAGCGCACCTCCAGCGTGCGCTTCCGTGTGGACGGCACGCTGCGCGAGGTGGTGCAGCCCAACCGGGCGCTGCACGCCGCGCTGATCTCCCGCCTGAAGATCATGGCCGACCTGGACATAGCCGAAAAGCGCCTGCCGCAGGACGGCCGCATCTCGCTGCGCATCGGCACCCGCGCGGTGGACGTGCGCGTCTCCACCCTGCCCAGCGCCCATGGCGAGCGCGCCGTGCTGCGCCTGCTGGACAAGTCCGAGAGCAAGCTCACCCTGGAATCGGTGGGCATGCAGGGCGCCGTGCTGCAACGCTTCGAGCATCTGGTGACGCAGCCGCACGGCATCATCCTGGTGACCGGGCCCACCGGCTCGGGCAAGACCACCACGCTGTACGCGGCGCTGCAGCGGCTGGACGCCAGCAGCAGCAACATCATGACGGTGGAAGACCCGATCGAATACGAGCTGGCCGGCGTGGGCCAGACCCAGGTCAACGCCAAGATCGACCTGAGCTTCGCCAAGGCCCTGCGCGCCATCCTGCGCCAGGACCCGGACGTCATCATGATCGGGGAAATCCGCGACTTCGAGACCGCGCAGATCGCCATCCAGGCCTCGCTGACCGGCCACCTGGTGCTGGCCACCCTGCACACCAACGACGCGGCCAGCGCCGTGACCCGCCTGACCGACATGGGGGTGGAACCCTTCCTGCTGTCCAGCTCGCTGCTGGGCGTGCTGGCCCAGCGGCTGGTGCGCAAGCTCTGCACCCACTGCCATGGTACTGGAGCCCCCACGGTCGGCGCTGCCGCGTCCTCCCTGCCCCCCGAGGGGGCCACACACGCCTTGGGGCGGCCCGGCGGCGTGTGGGGTTGCGCTGCCTGCGGCCAGACCGGCTATGCCGGGCGTACCGGCGTGTTCGAGTTGCTGGTCACAGACGACGCCATCCGCGCCCAGATCCACAACCGGGCCTCGGAGGCCGAGATCCGCGCCGCCGCCCTGGCCGCCGGCATGACGCTGATGCGCGACGATGGCGAACGCCTGGTGCAATCCGGCATCACCAGCCGCGAAGAACTGGTCCGCGTGACGCGGGATTAGCATGTTGCCCCCACGCTTGTCACTACGTGTACTGCGCTGCCCCCCGAGGGGGCCCGCCTTGCTTGGGGCGGCCCGGCGCTGCGGCCCTGGCTTGAACTGAACCCCCATGCCCGCTTATTCCTACGAAGCCCTCGACGCCCAGGGCCAGACCCGCAAAGGCGTGATCGAAGCCGACACGGGCAAAGCGGCGCGCGGCCTGCTGCGTGCGCAGGCGCTGGTGCCACTGGTCGTGGAGCCCGTCTCCGCTGGCACGGCCGGCACCAGCGATGGCAGCCCGCGCGCCGGCCTGTTTGCCCCCCGGGTTTTCAACGCCACGCGGCTGGCGATCTGGACGCGGCAGCTGGCGGGTCTGGTGGCGTCCGGCCTGCCGCTGGAGCGGGCGCTGACCGCACTGACCGAGGAGGCCGAGGACGAAAAACAGCGCAATCTGGTGGCCGCGCTGCGCGCCGAAGTCAACGCCGGCGCCCCGTTTGCCCGGGCGCTGGCCCAGCATCCGCGTGAATTTGCCGACATCTACATCGCCGTCATCGGCGCGGGTGAACAAAGCGGCCATCTGGGCCAGGTGCTGGAACGCCTGGCCGACGATCTGGAAGAACGCCAGGCGCTCACGGCCAAGCTGGTGGGCGCAGCCTTGTACCCGGCCATCGTGACGCTGGTGGCCGTCGCCATCGTGATCTTCCTGGTCAGTTACGTGGTGCCCCAGGTCGCCAGTGTCTTTGCCGGGAGCAAGCGCGCCCTGCCCTTCCTGACGGTCGCCATGCTGGCGCTCAGCGCCGGGGTGCGCAGTTACGGCTGGGTGCTGTTGATTGCTACTCCATTGATAGCAATAGGCGGCCATTTGGCGCTGGGAAATGCCAAATTCAGGCAGAAATTTGACGCAGCCTGGCTGAACCTGCCGCTGGTGGGGCGGCTGGCACGCGGCTACAACGCGGCGCGCTTCGCCAGCACGCTGGCCATGCTGGCCGGCGCGGGGGTGCCCATCCTGAAGGCGCTGCAGGCCGCGGCAGAGACGCTGTCGAACCACGCGATGCGGGCCGACGCGCTGGACGCGCTGGTGCTGGTGCGCGAAGGCGCGCCGCTGGCGTCCGCCCTGGCGCAAAAGAAGCGTTTTCCGGGCATTCTCGGCATGTTTGCGCGCCTGGGCGAGCAGACCGGCCAGTTGCCGCTGATGCTGCAGCGCGCCGCCGTGCAACTGTCGACCGAAGTGCAGCGCCGCGCCATGGCGCTGGCCACCATCCTGGAGCCGCTGCTGATCGTGGCCATGGGCGGCGTGGTCATGCTGATCGTGTTGGCGGTGCTGCTGCCCATCATCCAGCTCAAC
>ERZ1034365.1114-NODE-1114-length-14106-cov-2.550075_pt1 | contig 14106 bp, 23 predicted proteins | sample MGYA00520615_ERZ1034365 | MGnify/ENA primary metagenome ERZ1034365 (study PRJEB33736, sample SAMEA104284505) | Azolla filiculoides | biome: Urban; feature: Water surface; material: Ditch water | place: Netherlands | collected 2015-10-28 | depth 0-0.1 m ... | reverse complement strand
CAGAGAAGGATCTTAATAAACACAGTGCTATTGCTATTGCATGTAACAAGCTTAAGACCTTTGATCTACTGTATGAGCATGAGTATCCGTATCTACCGCAGTATTGTACCACAAGGTATGATGCAAGTAACATGCTATATATGGCTACTAATGGGGGCGAACGATTAGGTAAGGAATCTATTTATTGTAGAACTTCCTTGACAAGTCACAGCGGAGGTGGTATAGTAATAGCTAAGAACATTCATGACTTAGTGGATGCTCCTCTGTATACAGTAGGTACTAAACACAAGTACGAATTCCGTGTGCATGTGTTCAAGGGTAAGGCTATAGATGTGCAACAAAAGCGTCGCAGACTAGACTACAATGGGCCTGACACTGGTATCCGTAATCATAGTAATGGATACATATATGCTAGGTCTACTGTTGATTATCCTGATGAACTACTATCATCTTCTATTCAAGCTGTCAATTTATTGGGCTTAGATTTTGGTGCAGTTGATGTTGGTTATCGGGAAAGGGATGGTAAAATCTTTGTGTTCGAAGTTAATACAGCACCTGGACTTACTGGTACTACGTTAGATAAATATGTGCAAGCTTTTAAGGAGTATCTAAACAATGACTAAAGACGAAGCATTATATAAAGCATTAAAGGTTTTAAACTGCTTAAACAACGACAGAGTATTTGAAACTGCTTGGGTGAAGGGTGCAATCAATGCTTGTGAGGAAGCATTAGAACAGTCTAATCGTTTTGAAGGTTATACCACTATAGAACTTGGACATAAAAAGCCAGCACCTTCATGGCAAGGATTAAGTAACGATAGAATTAGAGAGATTGGTGATAATTGCCTTGAAAACAACAATGGATTATTTAACTGGATTAATTTTGCCCGTGCTATTGAACAAGAGCTAAAGGAGAAGAATAATGCCTGATATTGCTATGTGTAAAGGGACTGACTGTCCTATGAAAAATGAGTGCTATAGATTTCTAGCTACTCCATCAGAGTTTCGACAGTCTTATTTTGTAATACCACCCATAGAAAATGGGGTTTGTCAAGAGTTTTGGGATGCTAAGGAGAAATAAATGGATGATGCTTTAGAAATACTTGATGACTTAGATACAATATTGGCTATGCATGCTATTAGCAATGTAGAGTTAATAGCTATTATTCAAGAGTATGTAGAACAAAAACGAAAGGAGTTAAGTTAACATGGATGACGTCTTAGAACTACTAGATGATTTAGAATTCTTAGTATCTGATTGGAACACTGAACAAAGTGAAGCAATCCTACAATTTATTGCAAATCAACGATCGATTTATCAACCAGCAAGGGGGGAGTGTGCTGCATGAGATGCTTAAGTTGTAACAAAATACTGTCTGACTTTGAATCTACACGCAAGTCAGCTTTAACAGGAGAGTATCTGGACATGTGCAATCATTGTTTCAGTGAAATCGCTTATGATGTAGATACAATTGTTCGAGAAGATCTTCGTGAAGACGAGTCCGTAGACGAGGACGATGACTATGATGAGGAGGAAGTGTAATGGTAGCACGTAACAACATTACTGGTGATAAAATCCAATCAAAGGGGGTTCTCACTAAACAAGGTGAAGCTAACTGGGACCTGATCTTTAGTAAAAAGAAAAAGGTTGTAGACCTTGACTGGGATGAGTCACGAATCGACACTATAGGACAAAACGGAAACGAAGGGGATCACTATGATCAAGTGGAAGGACCTGAATCTACCCCCAATAAACCTGTGGAACCAACCTAACATGAGCTTTTTACAGCATACTAACTGTCCAAAATGTGGTAGCAAAGATAATCTCGGTGAGTACACCGATCATTGGTACTGCTTTGGCTGTGGTTATCACAAATTTAAGAAAGATCTAGCGTCAGTACGCCAGCGTTTAGCTGGCAATGTCGTCAAAGACGACGGTGATCTCTCGCTTAATGTTAGTGATGACTTACCCCAAGAGGCACGACAGTGGCTATTGCAGTACGGAATCACGTCGAAAGACGTGACTGATTACGGCATGGGGTGGTATGCTGAACGAAGTTTGTTAGTACTCACTAACAGTCCTAGTTATTGGCAAGCTAGGAACTTTGGCTATGGTATCAAGTATGTTAGTAAGGGCAGTAAGCCCTTGCTTTTCTACGGAGAAGGTGATACAATAGTATGTGTTGAGGATATTCTCTCAGCTATTAAAGTTAGTAAAGCAAATAGTAATATTTGCACTGTACCACTTCTTGGTTCTAGTGTGTCACCAGAATTAGAGAAGGTCATCTTAGAGCGATTTAAAAATGTTATCATATGGCTCGATAGGGACAAAGCAACTTATGCTGTTAAACAAGCTAGAAACATGGTTGCTAAGGGTTTAAACTGTTCTGTGTTAGTGACACAGGATGACCCAAAGGAATATTCAGTAGGAGAAATCAACGAATGGTTGAAAAGCAAATTATAAAACTGTTCTGTACTGATAAAGAACTCTTTACAAAGTATTATAAGTATGTTAATATAAATTATATTAAAGTTAATTATAATAATATATATAAAATATTTAATACTATAAATAACTATTATATTAAATATAAAGAATATAATAATATTAATAGTAATGATTTAGATATATTTTATAATACAGAGTATTTATTAAAAGAACAAGAAAGAAAAGAACTAAAACTACTCTTAGATGATATAGATGCTCAAGACATCACCAATAAAGAGGCTCTCATAGGCCTCTTAGATGAGCATAGACACCGAGCAATAGCGGGCGAGGTGGCTCTAATGTCATTAGATGTAGAGACTGGTAAGAAACCAGTCCAAGATCTGTTAGATTTATTTAACAAGTTCGAACATCAAGAGATAGAATTAGATGAACCTAAACCTATTGTCATGGACTTAGAAGGATTATATGAATCACAAGTTGCAACACCTGGCCTACGATGGCGTGTTAATTGGCTTAACCAAGCTCTTGGCTCTCTTAGAAAGGGTGACTTTGGCTTTATCTTTGCAAGGCCTGAGACGGGGAAGACCACGTTTCTCGCTAGTGAGATTACTCACATGGTCAGTCAAACAGAGGGAGAAGTTCTTTGGTTTAATAACGAAGAACAAGGGTCTAAGGTCGCCATCAGATGCTACCAAGCGGCACTTAATCTTAATACAGACTACCTATTCAGGGACAGAGAACGGCAACAACGTAGGTACATAGAGGCTACTGGCAATCGTATCAAGATACTGGACTTCGAAGACTCAAACAGTAAGTTCCGTATTGAGAACATTCTTAAGAACAGTAAGCCAGCATTAATTATATTTGATCAGATCGATAAGATCAAAGGATTCAAAGGAGAACGAAATGATTTGGAACTCAAAGCAATCTACCAGTGGGCCCGTGAAATTGCTAAAACATATGCACCTGTCATTGCTGTTAGCCAAGCCAGCGGTGAGGCAGAAGGTAAACTCTTTCTTACGATGGACATGGTAGATGGCAGCAAGACTGCGAAGCAAGGTGAAGCTGACTGGATTCTAGGTATCGGTAAAGAACAGGACAACACATCCCGTACTCGGTACTTCAACATAGTCAAGAACAAACTAATCGGTGACGAAGATACTATGCCAGACTTACGACATGGTTCTACTCAAGTGCTAATCAAACCAGAGGTTGCAAGATATGAGGATATCTGATATAATATACTACGTTCAATGTTATTACCAAGCCTTTGGACTTGGCATGGTATCAGTACTTATGATACAATACTTACTAAGGAAACAAAATGAAAAGGTTGGTGCTTGATGTTGAAACAACTATTAGCAACAAGGGTAACCCCTTTGATGAAACAAATAGGCTGTGTTATGTGGGAATGCGGAACATGGAGTCTAGCTATCTTTATCCTATTGAGTACAGTGACATGCCTTATGGTCACTATCTATCTAGTATACAAGCTATGGTTAATGATTGTGACTTACTTATTGGGTTTAATATTAAATTTGACCTACATTGGATAAGACGATATGGAATTACTTTTAGCACTAAACGCATTTGGGATTGTCAGCTTGTACATTTTATACTATCTGGACAGACAGCAAGCTACCCATCTCTCAATGGTGTCGCTGCTCATTATGGTTTGGGTACTAAGCTTGATGTGGTTAGCACTGAGTATTGGAAAAACGGAATCGATACTCCAGACGTACCAAGAGATATCCTTGAAGAGTACTTGCAGGGGGATCTGGATCTAACCTATCAGGTGTATCTAAAACAATTAGCTGAAGTGCAAGCTAGTAGCCCACAGCTACAGCGATTAATTAGTTTACATAACCAGGATCTATTAGTCTTAGAGGAGATGGAATACAATGGACTTATATTTGATGAAGCTCGTAGTACGGAATTGGCTGAAGATCTTACTCAACAAATTCAAAGCCTTGATGTACTTCTTAGAGAATATCATAACACTGACGATTTCAATAGTAATTCTACTGAGCACCTCTCTGCTTTACTTTATGGTGGGACTATTGTTCTTAAGCGCAGAGAAGTTATCGGAGTATTCAAAACGGGTACGAGAATGGGTCAACCAAAAGAAAGGTGGGTAGAACACCCTATCACTTTTCCTAAGTTAATTAATCCACTACGTGGATCTGAGCTAGCTAAGGAAGGGTTTTACAGTACGGATGAAGCAACACTTAAGTCACTCAAAGGAAGTAAGAACGCTAAGGAGTTAGTCGAGTTACTATTACGTAGAGCAACTCTAGAGAAGCGTGTATCAACTTACTATGAAGGACTTGTTAAACTAAGAAAGGAGATGAAATGGAGTGAAGGAAAATTACACGGACAGCTTAATCAGTGTGTTGCTAGAACAGGAAGACTCAGTACTAGTAGACCAAACCTTCAGAACTTTGATGGCGAAATTAAAGAATTATTCAGGAGCAGATATGTCAGCTAAAGATTACAATGATGTTTATGGCGTAGTTAACTTAGACTATACACAAGAGTTCACAGAGTTCAATGCTGAACAAGTGACTAAAGATATAAAGGAAAAGCAATGTCAAAAGGAGTGCAACAATGAGCTTAATACAGGCGGATGCCAAGGCTCTTGAATGGATCTGTGCTGCTTACTTAAGCCAAGACCAGACAGCTATTAAGGAGATATGGAACAATGTCGACCAACACACAGACAACCAAGAGCGGTTTAATCTACCAAGTAGACTCATTGCTAAGACGTTCGTATTCCGACTTATCTACGGAGGATCTGCATACTCTTATGCTAACGATCCTAACTTTAAAGACATTGGCGGAGAATCGTTCTGGGAAGGTGTCATTGGAGAGTTCTATCGTAAATACGCTGGACTTGGAAAGTGGCATACAGACATTGTTGACAAGGCTAAGAGAGACCGCAAACTTACCATGCCCACAGGAAGAGTGTACAACTACGAACCTGAAGTTAGTTATGGAAAAGTTAAATGGCCTCGAACAAAGATCCTTAACTATCCTGTCCAAGGTCTCGGAGCCGATCTCATGTCCATTGCGAGAGTTTCCCTCAGCAATAGACTTAAAGGAATGGAAGGCGTAAGACTAATTAATACTGTACATGACTCGATAATCCTTGACGTAGATGACAAGATATGCGATAATATTAGTATAGTAAATTTAGTTGATAAATGTTTTACAGATGTACCAAAGAACTTCGAAAAGTTATTCGGAGTAGAGTTTAATCTTCCGATGAGGGTCGAGTGTCAAGTCGGTCCTAATTGGGGTAACCTGGAGGTAGTAAATGCAAGTTAATATTATAGATGTAGGTGCACCAAATACTCACGCAGCTAAGAATGGTCGTAGCTATCAGAGTATCGAAGTAACATACAAGGGTGACAACGGTCAGACAGCTACCAAAAAGCTAATGTCGTTTAGTAATCCAAGTGTGTTCAATCACATTAAGAATCTAACCAAAGGTGATGTCGTAGACGTAGTCACTACTAAAGATGACAATGGCTATTGGCAGTGGACTAACATTGGTTCTGGTCAAGGCTCTGCTCCAACAGCAGCCACATCCAGTGCACCATCAACAGGAGGTAAGGTATCTGGCAGTAACTACGAAACCAAAGAAGAACGGGCAGCCCGTCAGATATACATTGTTCGACAAAGTAGCATTAGTGCTGCTATTGGTGCTCTTTCCGTGGGTGCTAAGTCTAATCTTAATAGTGCTGATGTTATCAAGTTAGCCAAAGACTTTGAGGCATATGTCTTCAGTAAGGAAGAAGCTGCTACAGGTCCAGAGATTACTGACATTCAGGATGATATTCCATACTAATTAGTTATGGGGGAACACTGACACCTACACGACTCAGGTTAAGTTGGTTAGTACCCCACCTTAAAGGATTATCATGACGACAGCATTAATTGATGGAGACATAGTAGCTTACAGAGTTGCTTGTACATGTGAAGACGACGATTCAGATGACTATGTATTTAGTAAAGTAGATGACTTAATTGACAAGATCACTTTCTATACAGACTCAGATGAATACAAGGTTTACCTAACAGGCTCTAATAACTTTCGTAAGGCTATCTATCCAGAGTACAAGGCTCATAGACCAACAGAGAAACCCTATTGGCTACAAGCAGTACGAGAGTACTTAGTTAAAGAGTTTAATGCAGAGGTCTGCGAAGGTCAGGAAGCAGACGATGCAATGGGCATTAATCAAACAGAAGAAACTATAATCTGTACTATAGATAAAGATCTTCTAATGATTCCAGGGCAACACTATAACTTTGTTAAGGATGAGTTTCAAACAGTAACTTACATGGATGGACTAAAGCATTTCTATATGCAGTGTTTACAAGGGGATCGTAGCGATAACATCAAAGGCATCCCTGGAATTGGTCCTAAGAAAGCAGAACGTATTCTTGAAGGTTGTGATAGCGAATATCAAATGTTCAAAGCAGTTCGTAATGCTTACGGTAACGATGAAGAATTCCTTATGAATGGTCGAGTCCTTTGGATAAGACGTAACGTAGATGAAGACTGGAGTATAAAATTTAATGCCAACATTCAAGAGCAAACTGGAGGAACAGGTCTGGAAGATCTTGAAGGAGAACTTTCCTTCGACGAAGTATGAACCTGATAAGTTCAAATACGTACAGCCTGCTAAGGATCGGGTCTATATTCCTGACTTTAAGACTGGACGTAAGAACATATACCTAGAAGCTAAGGGTAAGTTAGATTTAGATACTCGTCAAAAGATGTTATGGTTTAAAGAATGCAATCCAGATACAACAGTAATCTTTTTATTCATGAACCCTGACAATAAGATAAACAAGCGAAGCAAGACTACCTATTGGATGTGGGCGGAAGCCAACGGTTTCAAATGGTTAGACTTCAGAAAGGACTGGTTAAATGATTATATCAAACTGTACGCAAAATAAAGATGGGTCTCTGGACTTTGACTTTCATGTAGATCCAGATGAAGCTTCATTCCTCATGGACTTTAGTATTAAAGAATTAGTTCGTAAAGGTATCTTTGTTATTGCTGCTAATGAAGCACAACAAGAGTTAGATCTATTCCAAGAACAAGGGGGTCAAGTACAATGAGTGACGTAAAGACAGCACCAAGGGGTAACTCCCCTGCTTTCCCTTGTGTAGATAAAGACAAGCGAATGTGGACAGGGATGAACCTTCGAGACTACTTTGCACTAGAGGCTCTCAATGGGCTAATCAAAGTAGTTGATGCTAAGGTAGGTACACCAGCACACTTAGCTACTAAAGCTTATGCAATAGCTAACTGTATGTTAGAAGAGAGGGAGAAATTCCGATGAAACATTTAGTAATCCCTGATTGCCAGGTGAAACCAGGCCAGTCCATTGAGTATCTTAAATGGATTGGTCAATACGCTTCTGAGAAGAAGCCCGATGTTATAGTTTGTATTGGTGACTTCGCAGATATGCCATCACTATCTAGCTATGACATTGGTAAGAAGTCCTTTGAAGGACGTACTTACAAGGCAGACATCAAGGCTGCACGTCAAGGCATGGATGCATTAATGGGTCCTATAGTAGAAGAACAGAATCGATTGATTCGTAACAAAGACAAACGTTGGAATCCTCGTCTAGTTCTTACTCTAGGTAATCATGAACATAGGATAGATAGGGCGGTAGAGTATGATAGAAAACTTGAAGGTCTTATTTCTACTAGCGATCTTAAGTATGAAGATTACGGTTGGGAAGTCTATCCGTTTCTTGAGGTGGTGGTAATTGGCGGTATTGCTTATTCTCATTACTTTACTTCTGGTGTTATGGGACGACCAGTAACCAGTGCTCAAATGCTAGTGACTAAGAAACATATGTCCTGCTTTGCAGGTCACCAACAAGGACGACAGATTGCTTACGCACGTCGTGCGGATGGTAAAGAAATGACAGCAATTATTGCAGGCTCGTGTTACGAGCACAATGAGGATTATCTTGGTCCTCAAGGCAATGAGCATTGGCGTGGGTTCTACATGCTTCACGAAGTGAACGATGGTGCCTTTGATGAAATGGCGGTATCAATTAATTATTTAAAGGCGACGTATGGTTAAAGATAAGGAACTACTATCATCACTCTCTTCACAAGTCGGTGGCAATCATTACAAAGAGTTCGCTATCCAACCAGTCGAGTTCTGTTATGTTAATAACATACCTTACTTAGAAGCTACGGCAATTAAATATCTTTGTCGTTGGCGACTTAAGGGTGGTGTTCAAGATCTAGAGAAGGCTAAACACTTTATAGATTTATTAATAGACCTTGAAGATAAATACAAGGATTCGTTTGACAACGAAGCATATGTATAGTATAATATTAGGTAATAACTTTAAAAAGAAAGCAAAATGACATTAACTCTGTTGGAAATAACCAAACGTCTTGCAGCACAGTATGATGAAATTACTCTACTAGAGATCCTGAATATTAACTCAGAGGATTTAGTAGAGGCTTTCCTAGACCGTATTGAAGACAAGTACGAATACTTTAACAATGAATTAGCTAACGAAGAGGATACATATTAATGGCATTAACTGACTATCAAAAGTTTATCCATGCAAGTCGGTATGCTCGCTGGGTCCCTGATGAGAACCGACGAGAGACATGGGAGGAAACAGTAAACAGGTATACTGGTTTCTTTAAGAAACGTTTTGACGTATTTCCTGAAGATAAAGTAAACAAGGCTATACGTGAATTAAAAGTAATGCCAAGTATGCGCTGTCTAATGACAGCAGGCCCTGCCTTAGATCGTGATGAGATTGCTGGTTACAATTGTAGCTTTGTAGCAATCGATAGCCCTAAGGCTTTTGATGAAGTAATGTATATATTAATGTGCGGTACTGGTGTAGGTTTCTCTGTAGAACGACAGTTTACAAACAACCTACCAGTTGTAGCTGAGGAGTTCCATGAAACGGACACATCCATTAGAGTTAAAGATTCACGAATTGGTTGGGCATCTGCTTATAGGGAACTCATTAGCCTCTTATATTCTGGACGACTTCCAAAATGGGATACCTCTGGAATTAGACCTGCAGGAGCTAGACTCAGGACTTTTGGTGGTAGAGCAAGCGGCCCAAAACCTCTTGAAGACCTATTCGCATTTACGGTTCATACTTTTAAACGAGCCGCTGGACGAAAACTAAACTCACTGGAATGCCATGACTTGGTATGTAAGGTTGCTGATATTGTTATTGTTGGTGGTGTTCGTCGTAGTGCGCTCTTCAGTCTATCTAATCTAACAGACGACCGTATGCGTAATGCTAAGAACGGTGCTTGGTGGGAAGATAATGTGCAACGTGCGCTTGCCAATAACTCAGTAGCGTACACAGAGAAGCCTGATGTTGGGATCTTCTTAAAAGAATGGGGTACTTTATATGAGTCGAAAAGCGGTGAACGAGGACTATTCAATAGAGTGGCAGCTACAAAGAAAGCTACCTCTAACGGAAGACGAGATGTTGATGGTCATGACTTCGGTACAAACCCTTGCGGAGAAATTATCCTGCGATCTAAGGGAGTTTGTAATCTCAGTGAAGTCGTCATCAGAGAGAACGATACCCTTGCTGACCTTAAAGAGAAAATCGAAGTTGCAACAATTGTCGGGACATTTCAATCCACGCTTACAAACTTTAGATACTTAAGGTCTGAGTGGAAGAAGAACCAAGAAGAAGAACGTTTACTAGGTGTAAGTATGACAGGTATCATGGATCATCCTGTACTAAGTAAACCTTCTGAAGAATGTATTAGTTGGTTAAAGGAGTTACGTGAACATGCAATTGCAGTCAATAAAGAATGGGCTAGTATACTCGGCATACCTCAGTCTGTCGCTATCACTACTGTTAAGCCTTCAGGAACTGTTAGTCAGTTGGTTGGTTGCAGTAGTGGCATTCATCCTGCTTACAGTAAACATTATATTAGAACTGTCAGAATGGATAACAAAGATCCGCTCACAACGTTCTTTAAGGAAGCAGGCATACCAAACGAGCCAGACGTCACTAAACCGAACGATATCACGATCTTCAGTTTCCCGCAACAGGGTAGCAAATCAGGTATCACTCGAAACGAAACGAATGCCTTAGAACAGTTAGAACTTTATAGTGTATATCAGAAGCATTGGACAGAACATAATCCGTCAATCACTGTGTACTATAAAGATAACGAGTTCTTAGATGTCGGTGCTTGGATCTATAATAACTTCAGTGATGTTTCAGGTGTGTCTCTCTTACCACACTCAGATCACGTTTATAAGCAAGCACCATACCAAGAAGTAACAGAAGAGTACTTTACAGAGTTTAGTAATGCATTCCCTGTTGTTGATTGGTCTAAGTTTAAAGAAGAGGAAGATACTACTACAGGTACACAAGAGTTAAGTTGTACAGCAGGTGTGTGCGAAGTGGTAGGTATCTAATGCACTTTACTCTTAGTTTTATTTCAGGTATGATGTTAGGAATTGAATTTGTTTCTGGGAAGGATTTAGAAATGGATGAAGAGTTTTCTTACGTCGTACTAGATTTACTAATAGTTAGAATTTTAATTACAACGAATTGGAGTTAGTATGGATTACAATCAAGTACAAATTAACAAAGCAGATAACGGTTTTATTGTAGCAACTACAAAACATATCTTTGGTCAACAGCATCCTGAACAAGCAGTTAATGTTTTTAAGCAGTGGGATGAGGTAGAATTGCATCTTAACCCAAAGAAAGCAAAATTAGCAGTAGCTAAGTAAAAAGTGGCTTCAGCAATGAAGCTATAACGCAATAAAAAAGGGGACTGAATATTGTCCCCTTTCTTTTACCCTAAAACCAGCCACAGGCCCTAGAAATAGCCTTGCTAACGATTTGAGTGTTATTTGTTCATTACATACATAGTTACTTCAAAGCCAAAGCGCATTTCTGTAGCAGAAGGTGTAGTCCACATGATAAATCTCCTAAATGTCTAGTACGAATTTGTACTGTACATATATTATAACATAAGATTACATTTCTGTAATCAGTATAATCATGATTCTTCTTATCTAGGGACAGTTAAATTAATGTCTCTACCATCTCTACCCAGTTTTTTAATAGCTAATCCTACTGGAAGAGTACCTATATCCCCTGAGTTCCAAACATCTTTAAGTACAGCAGGATATCCTCCTTGTTGATACCTATCTATGTAAGGTCTATCTACACTATTTTCAAAGTCCCAACGATCTTTTATATTGTAACCTTGGGGAGTCTTTTGATAATTAAAAGCACCTACAGTATTAGCTAAAGCTACAGAAGAGTCTTGTACTTCTCTTGGATCATTCATAGGATTATTATACTTTTGATAATCCTTATACTGAATGTCACCCTTACCTTCTTTAAACTTCTCTGTTCGTCTCTTAGCTATATCATAATCATTCTGAAGAGTAGCCCGTTGACGCTGCATATCTTGCAGTTCTTGAAACAGTGTCCAGTGTTCATCAGTCCAGTACTTCCTGTCTTTAGGGAGTTTACTAAACTGTTCTTGTTTTAATGCTAGATCTTTATTAAGGTTCTGAAGAGCAGACTCATTCTCTTTTATTAAAGAAGGGTAAGTATCTTTTCGTTTTTGTTCTGTTTGTTTTATAATATCAGAGTAACCTTGTAACTCAGAAGCAGTTAAATCTTCATTAGTAAAAGGTTGTTTTCTATTACCATAGAGTGTTTGAAGAGCAAATCTGTATTCAGGAGAGACTGTATTCTTCCAAGCAGAGTAAACACCTTGAGCCCCTAGTTCAGCAGGGGCCATAGCATTACTTTTAAAGTAAGAAACTAAATCAGATAATTGAGTTAAGTCCATAATTAAGCCACTTGAGTTACAGTTATAACAGAGCTAGGAATAGAAGGTCTTACATAAGGAGTTGTCTGAGCAGCATAAGCTTCTATATAAACACCATCAGTAGTTCCATTCTCTACTTGATCACTAGCAATAACAAGTTCTAGATACTGCCCTGCAGTAACATCTACGTAGAAGTTAACAGCAGCAATTAAATAACCATCACTAGACCCATGAGAAGATGGTACATCAAACTTACTAGCAGTGCCAGTTATATCAGTACCATTTTTACGAAGCCATATAACAGCATTATGTGCCTGACTATCAGTATTAGCTAACTGCAAACTAAACTGTACATTATAGACACCAGCATTAACAAGAGTAATTTGATTACTAGATAAAGATACATTCTTTTGATAGTCCGTAGTATTAAATACTACTACAGTAGCTGTATCAGCAGTTGCTAGATTCTGATCTGCATTGTTCTGAAAAGCACCATAACTTAGACCATTAACTACACTATTGTATTGAGCTAGTGTAAGGTGATAATACTGATTAGTAAAACCACCCTGCATATCTTGTAAAGCATTATGCTGTCTAGTCTGAATATCTAGTAAGTTAGAGCCCGTAAAGTCAAGACTTGTCCAAGCAATCTGAGCACTTTGTACTAGGATCTGTGAGACTTTAAAGAACCAGTCACGCCATACGTGAGTATCTGTAACTGGGTTGTTTGGAATCGGTGGTAGTTGAATAGCCATTATAGACCAGCCTCCCACTTACCAGTGCGTCGAGCACCAGCCTTCTCACGAATGTTCTTTTGTTTCTCACGTTTAATAACAGTTTCAGCAGTAGGAGACTCAATATCTAACTGACGCATTTGCCAGTTCTTAAAGCCTTCCTCTTCTTCTTTTTGTGCTTTCTCTGCTTGAGAAGCCATAGGTAACTGAGTAATTACATACTTAGCTATATCAAATGCTATTTTTTTCCAAGAATCTTCTGGATGATATATTGGTTGACCATTATAAATCTTACGATTCATAATCAATTGAGCACCACCAAGTAAAGCAGGGTTAAAAGTAAATATAGAACTCATGAAAGCCATTGGATCTTTTTCATGACTAGCAATATCAGCAATAGCATGGAAGATGTGGTATGGACCAGCACGACGTTGTTTAGCATCTTCATTACCTGACAACCAGTGAGCAACCATATCTTGTAGAGGATATAGAACACCAATAGCTACCGCAATAGCTGCGGCAGTATCAAGACCATGTAAGAAGTCTTTAACACCAGCTTGACCTTTACGAAGAGCTGCTAGATCTACAGCAGTTTCTTTAAGAGAGTTTACTAAACCATAGTGATAACGACTAAAGATAGTTACGTTAGGATTCTGAAGAACTTCTGACAACATACGAGAGCCCATAACTCTGTGAGGAACACGGTATGCTGGCATATGTCGTTCAACATCTTTAATAGCCTCAGCCCTAGTCATACCACTATAGCGCATCTTTTCATTGACAAGTTGCAAGTACATAGCATCACGGACTGTCCACATAGCAATGTTAGACTTCTTAGATATAGCATCATAAGCTTCAAGAGTAGTCATACCCATCTTTGTAGCTAAGTCTTTAAACTCTGGAGTATCAGCAAACTCTTTAAGACCTTTTTGATAAAAGCTATCCATTACTGCATTAGCTCTAACATCAGCAGACATAATAGAACCACCTTCTAATAAGGTTTCTCTATAAGCTTTGTCTTGAGTAATAGCTGATTTAAGAGCAGGCATACCTGTTCGTACAAAACGATAGATACCTGCAGGAGT
>ERZ1034365.1112-NODE-1112-length-14143-cov-5.472913_pt1 | contig 14143 bp, 8 predicted proteins | sample MGYA00520615_ERZ1034365 | MGnify/ENA primary metagenome ERZ1034365 (study PRJEB33736, sample SAMEA104284505) | Azolla filiculoides | biome: Urban; feature: Water surface; material: Ditch water | place: Netherlands | collected 2015-10-28 | depth 0-0.1 m ... | reverse complement strand
ACGTTGATTCACAGACACTTTATTTTTTGTTTTCAATGTTGCAATGTAAGCAGCGCCATATTCAGCAGTAAGAGCAGTTTTATAATCAGCAGAAGCTGCTTTAACAGTGTCTTCATCTGCATCATGTACAGCGACCACTTTAATCAACAAGAAACCTTTTTTACTATCAGAAACCCCAGCATAAGCAGGCAATTTAGTTGTGTCGATTTTAAAAACATTGGACATCGTCAACTCAGTTAATCCTTGAGCATTCTTACGATCAACAGTCACCGCTGGAATCCAATCAACATTGGAAACAGCTTGATTTTGTTTCAAGCTAGCAAGCGCAGCATTACCTTTATCAATCGCTAATTTCGAAGCTTTTTCTATTTTTAAGAAATCAGTAATTCCTGCTTTAACCTCGTCAAAGCTGCGAGGTGCTGCAGCCTTATGCTCAACCACACGAGCCGCAACTAAAGTGTTATTAGCAACCTCAACAGCCTCAGTGTTGCGCTTATCATTGAGAACTTCGTTACTAAATACCAAACTCATCAACTTATCATTTTTAAAGAATTTAGCTCCATCAGCAGCGCTAACCCAATCCGTCTTTTGCACTTGCAAACCATAGTTATCAGCTGCCGGTTTCAAGCTAGAAGATTGTTCATAAACCAGATTGTTGAAGTTTTCAGCTTCTTCTGAGAATTTAGCCAAGGCTTTTTGATACATTAATTCAGCACGAATTTGAGGTTTTAAAGACTCATAACTCTGTGCTTGACCGCTAATCTCGGTCAATTTAATGATGTGGAAACCAAACTCAGATTGGACTAAATCACTCACCTGCCCAGGCTTCATAGAGTAAGCAGCTTCTTCAAACGCTTTAACCATGGCGCCACGACCAAACATACCCAAGTCGCCGCCCTTTTCAGCTGATCCAGGATCCTGAGAGTTTTTCTTAGCCAACTCAGCAAATTTAGCTGGATTCTTTTTTACTTCAGCTAAAATTTCTTCGGCCTTTTTCTTAGCTTGCGCTTTAGCTTCCGGTGTTGCCCCTGGACCAAAACCAATCAAAATATGACTGGCGCGACGCTTTTCATCACCTTGAAATTTTGCAGCATTCTCATTATAAAAACGCTTAGAGTCTTCTTCAGTCACTTGCATTTTCATAATTAAGTCATTAGCAGAGAATCTTACAAACTCCAATTTAACTTGCTCTGGAACCTGAAATTTATCTTTATGCTTTTCGTAATAAGCTTTTACTTCTGCATCATCTACTTTCACTTGGGAAATAAAATCAGCTGATTTGATTTCAGCAATCGTTACTTCACGTTGCTGCAGCTCAGTTTTAATTGCACGGTCTTCAACTGCTTTAATAGCGAATGCTAAAGGTGGAATGCCATCACGAACTTGCTGGGTAACCAACTCACCACGCATCATATTTTCAAATTTAGATGGTGTCATTTGATTCTGTGTAAGCAACTTATCGTAAACCTCTTGAGAGAATTTACCATTTTGCTGAAATTCAGGGAGCGTAATGACAAACTCACTCAATTGTTCATTGCTAATTTTGAATTTGCTATCTTGAGCTTCTGCATTCAATAATCGTGTATTAATCAAACGATTAAGTACAGTGAGTCTAGCTTGAGGCGTATCAAGCAAAGACAAATCTTTTTGACCTTCAGATTGCATCTTATTTCTTAAGCTTTGCATCGCATTTCTATACTCAACAACAGAAACTGACGATCCAGCAACTTTAGCTACAGCAGCATCACTACCCGCATTTTTTAAATAGGCATCAATACCAAATAAAGCAAATGGCACAGCGATGAGTGTAAGAATTAGCTTAGCCAACCAACCTTGGGAATGTGCACGAATAGCTTCCAACATAACGATACGCCTTTAATTCAATAACTTGGATTTAAAAAAATAAACACAATTAAAACTTATTAATAGCATTTATTAAAAAATTAACAGTCCATAAATATATCACAACAAGCCAGCCATAACACGCTGCAATTAGTAATTGCTAGCTAATGTAAAAAAACAAGGGCGCTATGAACGCCCTTGTTTTTTCTTAAAATAAAATGGCTACTTAGCTTTTTTACTGTGCATAAACTCATGCACCTCATCACGATCTACGGTGCCATCTTTGTCGGTGTCAATTGCTTCGAAATTTTGATAAATCTTCTTTAAGCCCTTAGCCTCATCTTTAGTCAAAGTACCATCGTTGTCTTTATCAGCGCCAGTGAACTCTTTCGAACGCTTTTCATGTAACTTAGAGTGCTTATCGTGCTTCTTACGACCGCAAACATTGACTTCATCTTTGGTCAAAGTACCGTCTTTGTCGGTATCCATCACATCGAACTTTTCTTTACAAACCAACTTAGCTTCTTCGCGATCTAATGTGCCATCTTTATCTTTGTCTGCTTGCTCAAAGGTAGTTTGAGTATGCATTTTGCAATGCTCTCCCATTCCATCATGATCAGCATACGCAAAACCTGATGTTGTTAAAAAGGCCGCTAATACTGCCACATGTAATTTATTCATTATCAATCTCCTTTTAAATAACATTTCCAAACACCTTTAATATACAAATACCCACACGTTTTCATTTTGACCTATATCAAGCTAGTAAGTCTGAAATTTAGCAGTATCGACTATGCTACTGCTAAGATGGACAAACCAAGGTATAAGTTTCGCACATCACTCAATTATATTAGGAATCCTAATGCCTGAAAAATTACGTACTCTTTTAGCCAAAATGGCCGAAATAGAAAATGAAATCAATCAAACGCTACGCGAACAAGAACATGAAATTCGCTTTAATTTTAAAGGCAAAAAAGTAATTTTTGATCACTCAATCAAAGAGGCACACAGAAAATTAAAAGTTAATTTTTTTAGATGGTTAGCGACACGCCCACAAAACCTTATTACAGGCCCAATCATCTACAGTATGATTTTTCCACTCATATTGCTAGATATCTGCGTTAGCTTTTATCAGTTCTGTTGTTTTCCTATTTATCGAATTGCGAAAGTGCAACGTTCAAATTATATTAATTTTGATCGGCACCAACTTAATTATCTAAATCTTATCGAGAAATTTCACTGTACTTATTGCGCCTATGGCACCGGCCTAATGGCATATATGAGTGAAATTATTGCCCGTACAGAACAGTACTTCTGTCCAATTAAACACGCAAGAACCATGATAGGTACACATTCTAGATACCAAGAATTTCTAGCTTATGGCGATCCGGAAAATTACGAAGAGAAACTAGAGAAATTCAGAATTTTTCTAGAAAAAGAAAGTAGTTAAAAACAAAAAAGCCCCGCTTACGCGAGGCTTTTTTATGAATCACTTTTGACGGCAATTCTTGGCGGAGTGGACGGGACTCGAACCCGCGACCCCCGGCGTGACAGGCCGGTATTCTAACCAACTGAACTACCACTCCAAAACTTTGCGCTACAGTATTTAAAAAATCTATAACGACTTTTTTCGATGGTTGAATGGTGGGTGATGACGGGGTCGAACCGCCGACATTCGCCTTGTAAGGGCGACGCTCTACCAACTGAGCTAATCACCCATTCGTTAACCAACGAAGAGCGCTATATTACAGTATGTTTGAGCGTTTTGCTAGCCCCAATATACGATAATTTTAGCTATTTGCAATTAATGTTTTGTGATTGTAGAAACTTCAACCACTTGCGCTTCAGATAACACTTCTGGCGCAACAACATTTTCAGTACTTTGAGGCATACGCTCTAGCGCATACTCAAGAACCTCATCTATCCACTTCACTGGGTGAATGACTAAGCAATTCTTAATGTTGTCAGGAATCTCAGTAAGATCCTTCACATTCTGCTCAGGAATCAATACAGTTTTAATTCCGCCACGATGCGCTGCCAAAAGCTTTTCTTTCAAACCACCAATTGGTAACACTTCACCACGCAAAGTAATTTCACCCGTCATTGCAACATCAGCACGCACAGGAATATTAGTTAATACAGAAACCAATGCGGTAGTAATACCAATACCTGCACTTGGCCCATCTTTAGGTGTGGCACCTTCTGGGAAGTGAATATGAATATCATTCTTTTCGTAGAAGTCTTCAGCAATTCCCAAACGTTTTGCACGCGTACGTACGACGCTCATCGCAGCCTGAATGGACTCTTGCATTACCTCACCAAGCTTACCTGTAGTAATAGTTTTGCCTTTACCCGGCATTACCACAGACTCAATGGTCAACAGATCACCACCGACCTGCGTCCAGGCCAAACCAGTTACCTGACCAATTTGATTTTCTTTTGCCGCTAATCCGTAATCAAAAATCTTCACGCCCAAATAACTCTCTAACTTATCAGGTGTCACGTTCACTTGATTAAGAACCTCATCTTTTGAAGCTTCTTTTTTTGCGGTCAATAGCTCAGTCACAACCTTACGGCAAATTTTAGAAATTTCTCGATCAAGGCTACGCACACCAGCTTCACGAGTGTAGTACTGAATAATCTCTCTAACGGTATCTTCAGAGATAGTAATTTCTTTTTCTTTCAAACCATGTGCTTTGTATTGTTTAGGCAATAAATATCGCATCGCAATATTGAGCTTTTCATCCTCGGTATAACCCGCTAGACGAATAACTTCCATACGATCCAATAGCGCCTCAGGAATATTGAGCGAGTTAGATGTGGCAACAAACATCACATCAGACAAGTCATATTCAACCTCAACGTAGTGATCTACGAATGTATGATTTTGCTCTGGATCCAAAACCTCTAACAAAGCTGAAGAAGGATCTCCTCGAGAGTCTTGGCCCATCTTATCCACTTCATCCAATAGGAATAAAGGATTTTTAACGGCCACTTTAGCCATACTTTGTAGTACCTTACCTGGCATAGATCCAATGTAGGTGCGACGATGACCACGAATCTCTGATTCATCACGCACGCCACCTAAGGCAACACGTACGAATTTTCGGTTAATTGCCTTAGCAATACTCTGCCCAAGTGAAGTTTTACCAACCCCTGGAGGTCCTACTAGACAAAGGATTGGAGCCTTAGACTTATCAACGCGTTGTTGCACAGCAAGATATTCAACAATACGCTCTTTAACCTTTTCCAAGCCATAGTGATCCTCATCCAAGATACGCTTTGCGGCTTGCAAGTCTTTACTAATCTTGGTTTTCTTTTTCCAAGGCAAATTAACTAATATTTCAATATAGTTACGCACCACACTGGCTTCGGCAGACATCGGAGACATCATTTTCAACTTCTTCATTTCAGAATTAGCTTTATCGAAGGCTTCTTTTGGCATTTTTGCAGCTTCAATGCGCTTAGCTAATTCATCAATATCTGCATTCTCATCTTGTTCACCGAGTTCTTTTTGAATCGCCTTTACTTGCTCATTCAAATAGTACTCACGCTGACTCTTTTCCATTTGGCGTTTAACGCGACCACGAATACGCTTCTCAACCTGCAAGATATCAATTTCAGCCTCAAGCAGACTTAATAAATGCTCCAAGCGTTGAGACACACTAAACATCTCCAAGATGCTTTGCTTCTCTTCTAGCTTCAACGTTAGATGTGCAGTGATTGTATCGGCCAAACGACCAGCGTCATCAATCGTGGCTAATGATGTCAAAATTTCAGGGGGAATTTTTTTATTAAGTTTGACGTACTGGTCGAACTGCGTAAAAACGGTACGCATTAAAGCCTGCGTTTCGTTGTCATCCTCAGTAAGATCTGCAATCGCTTCTGCCTTAGCTGCAAAGCAATCAACAGTATCTGTAAAGCCAACAACTTTTGCACGATGCAAACCTTCGACCAATACTTTTACAGTGCCATCAGGCAGTTTAAGCATTTGCAATACAGTCGCAACTGTACCAACCTCGTATAAATCAGACTCATCAGGCTCATCTTTGTTGGCTGACTTTTGTGCAACCAATAGGATTTCTTTATTTCCTTCGGAAGCCAACTCTAGCGCTTTAACCGACTTTGCACGCCCAACAAAAAGAGGAATAACCAAATGCGGGTAAACCACCACATCGCGCAAAGGCAACAATGGCATCAAACCAGAGTCTGGTGAAAAAGTAGGTAATGTTTGCTCTGTCATGGGAACACCTTCAGCGTTGGTTCAGAACTGCTCACACAGTTCACTAATACCAAGTAATTGGGGTCATACGCTGGCGCTTCAAGTGCCAGCGCAAAATATTTTATGACTACGAATTGCTTAAATTACTAAAAACTTAGCTTGCTGACTCTGCTAATTTATTTTCATCCGAATAAATCATGATTGGTGGATTTGCCCCACTAATCACGCCCTCGTCTACCACCACTTTGCTCAAGTTTTGTATAGAAGGCAAATCAAACATAATTTGCAGCAATGAATGTTCCATAATGGAACGTAAACCACGTGCACCTGTTTTACGCTCTAAAGCTTTCTTAGAGATTAAACGCAATGCCGGTTCACGGAACTCTAACTCAACACCTTCCATCTCAAACAATTTAGCAAATTGTTTGGTTAGGGCATTTTTTGGCTCAACCAAGATTGTCATTAAAGCATCTTCGTCTAAAGACTCTAATGTTGCAATTGCTGGCAAACGACCAACAAACTCAGGAATCAAGCCAAACTTAATCAAATCCTCAGGCTCAACATCACGCAACACTTCACCAATTGCACGAGAATCTTCTTTGCTCTTAACTTCAGCGCCAAAACCAATACCACCTTTTTCAGAGCGGCGACGAATCACTTTATCTAAGCCGTCAAATGCACCGCCACAAATAAACAAGATATTCTTGGTGTCTAATTGCACAAACTCTTGATTGGGGTGTTTACGACCACCTTGTGGAGGTACGGAAGCCACAGTACCTTCAATCAGTTTAAGCAAAGCTTGTTGCACGCCCTCACCTGAAACATCACGTGTAATAGATGGATTGTCAGATTTACGAGAGATTTTATCGATTTCATCGATATAAACGATACCACGCTGAGCCTTCTCAATATCGTAATCACATTTCTGCAAAAGTTTTTGCATGATGTTCTCGACGTCTTCACCCACATAACCAGCTTCAGTCAATGTAGTCGCGTCAGCCATCACGAAAGGCACGTCCAATAAACGTGCCAATGTTTGAGCAAGCAATGTTTTACCAGAGCCAGTTGGCCCAATAATTAAGATATTACTTTTAGCGATCTCAACATCATCTTTAGATGATGGTTGATCTAAGCGCTTGTAATGATTGTAAACAGCAACAGCCAAGCTCTTCTTAGCCTGATCCTGACCAATCACATACTGACCTAAAATCTCGCAAATCTCTTTAGGCGTAGGTAAACTTTTCTTAACACTTTCTTCTCCATCAACGCTTGTTTGCGCCTCTTCAAGAATAATGTCATTACAAAGATCTACACACTCATCACAAATGAATACTGACGGGCCCGCAATCAGTTTCTTAACTTCATGCTGACTTTTGCCACAAAACGAACAATAAAGTAGTTTTTCGTCTGTTACTTCAGTAGTCATTCATTGTTCCTATTACGAGAGGGAGTGGTTATAGCAAATATTAAACAGCGTCAGAACGGCTGTTAATAACACGATCGATCAAACCATAACTCACTGATTGATCAGCACTCATGAAATTATCACGTTCAGTATCACGATCAATCTCATCTGCTGTTCTACCTGTATGGTGCGCCAAGATATCGTTAAGTTTCGCACGCAAATAAAGAATTTCTTTTGCGTGAATTTCAATATCTGTTGATTGACCTTGGAAACCACCTGATGGCTGATGAATCATGATGCGTGAATTAGGCAAACTAAAACGTTTGTTTTTCGCACCTGCCGCTAACAAAAAGGCACCCATGCTAGCTGCTTGACCAATACATAAAGTGCTTACATCTGGCTTGATAAACTGCATGGTGTCATAAATAGACATGCCTGCAGTCACTGAACCACCTGGAGAATTAATATAAAGGTAAATATCCTTATCAGGATTTTCAGCCTCTAAAAACAACATCTGAGCCACAACTAAGTTTGCAGACATATCATTGACTGGTCCAACCAAGAAAATGACACGTTCTTTTAGCAATCTAGAATAGATGTCGTAAGAGCGCTCACCGCGACCGCTCTGCTCGACCACCATTGGAATATAACCAAGACCTTGAGTCTCTAAATTAGATTCCATTCCACCAAGTTCTGGATGATGTTGCTTATGCATTAAGCATTCCCCATTAAATCATCAAATTTGACTTTTTTATCTGTTGCTTTAGCTGCAGCTAAAACCCAAGTCACAACATTCTCTTCAGTTGCTAGCGCTGCTGGCTCATCAAGACGTTTAACATCATCATAGTACCAACGCACAACATCTTCAGGACGCTCAAAGCTTACTGAGAATTGATCAACCATTGCTCGAACTTGATCAGCATTAGCTTGTAAAGAATGCTTGTTAACTAAGTCCATCAATACTAGACGTAATGTTGCGCCACGTTTAGCTTGCTCTTCGAACATTGAAGGCTCAAGCGTGACATTAGCTAAATCTACACCGCGTTGTTGTAGATTTTGACGTGACATTTGCATCAATCGATCAATTTCCATGCCGATTAATGCTTTAGGCAATTCAAACTTGGCATTACTTACCAATACATCAAACACTTGCTCTTTTACCTTAGCGCGAACACGTTTTTCAACTTCCTGACTTAAGCTTTCTTTAATTTCAGCTTTCATTTTTACAACATCACCATCAGCAACGCCTAGATTACGCGCGAAATCAGCATCAATTTCAGGTAGTTTAGTTTCCGCAACTTCTTTTACAGTCACTTTGTAAGAAACTGTTTTACCAGCCAACTGCTCTGGTTGGTGGTCTGCAGGGTAAGTAATATCGAATGTTTTTTCAGCATCAGCCTTCAAACCAGTCAAATTGTCATCAAAATCAGCAACTCGACCACCTTCACCTAAAACCAAATCAATTGTTTGGTTGCCAGTGCTTTCAACTTCCTGACCATCAATAGAAGCTGAAAGGCTTAATTTAACCTTATCGCCCTTTTTGGCAGCGCGTTTAACAGGTGCAAATGTTGCACGTTGTTTAATCAATACATCTAATGTTTTTTGCACATCAGCATCAGACACTTCCAATACTGGGCGCTCGATCTTAGCTTTACTTAAATCAGCAATTTCAACTTCAGGGAATACTTCAAATGTTGCAACATACTCAAGTTCAGTCGCAGCTTCGGCGAATGGCTTGTGCTCAATATTTGGAAATCCAGCTACGCGCAATTTATGCTCTTCAACACCTTCAGAGAAACTACGCTCAACAGCATTACTTAACACTTCATCGCGCACTTGTGCGCCATATTGTTGCTGCACCATATGCAATGGCACTTTACCAGGACGGAAACCCTGTACTTTTGCAGTACGACTCAACTTATTAATACGTTGATTCATTTCATCTTCAAGTGGTTTCATCGGCACGGTTACCGTCATACGACGTTCTAAGCTGCTAATGATTTCAACGGTTGCTGACATGAGCTGTGTTCCTTAATTCTAGAAGTGTGTTCGTAAAAATGATGAATTTAACGGGATAAAAAATTTCACCCGCACTATTCGCTCAAATAATAAAGCTGGGAATTATAGCACAGGAGATTTTTTTGATAACGCGCCAAAGGACAATAAAAAGCACATTAATATGAGCGATTGCGTGAACGCAATTGATCAAAACATCGCGCCGAAAAACTTAAATGTATTTATTTTGAAACAAAACTGATGGTGCGAAAGGAGAGACTCGAACTCTCACGCCTTGCGGCGCTGGAACCTAAATCCAGTGCGTCTACCAATTCCGCCACTCTCGCAGGTAGTCATAAAAAGATTTTTTTATGTTTCATTAGGGCGCCAACCCCAACGAAGGCACGCATTATATAGCAATGTTCATCTATGGAAAACACCTAAATCAAAAACTCTATATAAATATGAATATCAGCTTAAAATTGCTTGATATCCGCACTGCATGTAATATCGCTGTGCTCAGGAAAGGCTAATTAAGATTGAAATCTTCAAAATTAAAATACATACGAAGTCTAGCTATCGTCGCTTTATCAGCGTCAATAATAGCCTGTGGCTTTCAAACTTACTTACCAAAACCAATATCTCCTGTAGAAACAAAAAATAGCTATGAACAAAAAACGCCGCGTAGTGAAACATTTAACGAGTACTTAGTTACACAAAACTATCCACGCTCATCCTTACCAATTCAATCTTGGGGTTTAAAAGAATTAAGTTATAGCGCTCTATTTTTCCATCCAGATTTAGATTTAGCTCGCAGCGAATGGAGAGTGGCTGAATCTACAAAAATTACAGCTGCAGAACGTTTAGATCCAAAAATAACTGCCAATGCTGGAAGAAATACTAATAACAATAGTGAAAATTCTCCTTGGGCCTACAGCCTTGGTATTGATGTAGGCATCATCACAGCAGGTAAGCGTGAAGCTAGGATCGACCGCGCAATCAACCTATCAGAAGCTGCACGTATTAAAATTGCGCAATCAGCTTGGCAGGTACGCACTCGCCTAGCCAAATCCTTATTAGAGTATGTTTACTCAATTAGACAGAGCTCCGTTCTCCAAAAAGAGCTTGATTTGCGCTTATCAATTGTTGATATGTTACAAAAAAGAGTCGATGCCGGCCTCGCATCTAATATTGAATTAAATAACGCGCGTATCGCACTGCAAAAAACAGAACAAAACTTAACAGCAGAAAAAGGACGAACACCTGCACTATACGCAGCATTAGCAAGCGATTCTGGCTTATCTATCCAGTCATTCAAACCATTAAACTTGGATTTATCATTATTAGATGAAACTCCAACTAGCGACCTCAAACTCAATGACGATCTTCAGACAGAAGCCCTGCTCAACAGGCTAGACTTACGTGCCTCACTTGCACGCTATCAAGCTGCAGAAGCTAAACTAAGGCTTGAAATTGGCCGTCAGTACCCGGACTTAATATTGAGTCCAAGCTACACTTTTGATCAAGGCGATAAGATTTGGGCGCTAGGAATAGGTAGTGTTATAACGCTACTAAATAAAAACAAAGGTTTGATTGCAGAGGCTTATGCATTAAGAGATGTAGAGGCTACACAATTTAACGTGCTACAAGCGAAAGTTATCAGCGAACTAAATCAAGCTAAAGCTACTTACCTCACAAGCTTTGAAGCCTTAGCACGCGCTGAAAAATTGGTTTCAACCCAATCAGATCGCACTAAGCAAACAGAACAGCAATTTAATGCCGGTTTTGCTGATCGGCTAACGCTTACAAGCACCCAGCTTGAAAATATCATTACTGAACATAATCGTCTTGCTGTTCGCTATAAACATCAATTAGCCAGTATTGGATTAGAAGATATATTACAAAAACCCTTAACATCAGATATTGAAATTGAAAAAGCAAGCACCAAGAATTGAAATCTGAGCTCAATAAATGCTCTTAATATAAAGTAGGACAAATAATGAATAAAAAATTTACTTTAGTTATTGCAGCGCAAACAGCGCTCATCATTCTGTTATTTTGGGTATTAGTTCACTACGCTAAAGATGAATACCATGCTTACAACGAAGCACAAGAAGAAGAAGTCGCTACACCTAATCGCGTCAACTCGAACAAGGGCTCAACAGTTGTATCACTAAGCACAGAAGCTCAAGTTCAAAGTGATATTAAAACAACACCACTACAAAGATCCGAACACCAAAACACATTAAACACTCTTGGTACCGTCATTAACATTGATACTTTAATTGAGCTGAGAACACGTTATTTAAATGCAAAAGCTAATGCAAATATTGCACACGCCGCCCTCACTAGCAGCCAACAAGAGTTCAAACGTATGCAACAACTTAATCAAGACAACAAAAACGTGTCTGATCAAGTTTTATTAAATGCTCAAGCCATTTACAAATCAGACCAAGCAAAACTAGAAGCAGCAGAAACGGAAGCTAAGAATATTCGTGATAACATCCGGCAAAACTGGGGAGATACTCTAGCTGCAAATGCAACAAATGAGATCAATAAGGAAGAGTTTAAAAAACTACTTTCCCATCAAAATGTATTAATTTTAGTTAGCTTTCCTTTGAATGCTTCATCACATAAAGCAAACAAAAACATCAACATATATCCCACAGGAACTTCAATCAACCTTACAAAAGCAACTCTTTTTTCCGAGGCGCCACTTGCCAACCAAACAATACAAGGGGTCACATATTACTATACAGCGGAATCTAACAAACTAAGAGCTGGTATGCGTTTAACTGTTCAAATGGATGACGACGCCAATCAAAACTCCAGTTCAAAAGAAACAGGCATACTCATCCCCAACACAGCAGTGGTTTGGTATGGTGGAAAAGCTTGGATCTATAAAAAACAAGATAAAGAAAATTTCATTCGATTACCGATTAGCACTGAACGACCCACTAAAGGTGGCTGGTTTAATGAAACTTCAATCATTAAAGCCGATGATGAAATTGTTACAAGCGGTGCACAATTGCTGCTTAGCGAAGAGTTCAAATACCAGATTAAAAACGAAAACGAGGATTAGTCTATATGATGTCCGCACTCGTTCGTTTTTCAATTCGTTTTAGTGGCGTCATTATTGGACTAGCTAGTCTAATTGTTATTTATGGCATTTACAGCCTAACTCGAAGCAATTTAGATGTATTTCCGGAATTCTCACCTACTCAACTTATCATCCAAACAGAAGCACCGGGACTCTCTACAGATCTAGTTGAAAGACTGGTAAGCCAACCGATAGAAAATACAATTTCAGGCACTGTTGGCATTGAACTCATGCGTTCACAATCGATTCCAGGCTTGTCAGTAGTTACTGTTATCTTCAAAGAAGGCACTGATGTTTATCGCAACCGACAAGTTGTTGCTGAACGTTTAGCCATTTTAAATGGCAGACTTCCTAACGGGATTACACCTAACATCACACCACTTACTTCTGCTGCGAGTACAGTAATGGGCATCGGCCTAAGTTCTGATAGGCGTTCATTAATGGAACTACGCTCAATAGTTGATTGGACACTCAGACCACACCTTATGGCTGTTCCAGGAGTGGCAGACGTCAATGTTTTTGGTGGTGAAGTTAAAGAATTCCAAATTCAAATTAATCCTGAAAAACTGACCTTATACAATCTTTCGATTCAAGATGTTGTAACTGCTGCAAAGAAATCTACTGGTGTCAGAGGCGCAGGATTCATCGAAAATAAAAACCAACGAATCATTATTAATACTGAAGGGCAGTCAATCACACCAAACCAACTGGGCCAGGCTGTATTACTCCACAAAAATGGTCAAACTATTAGATTAAGTGATGTAAGTGAGATTGCAGAAGGACCTAAACCCTCCATTAGCGCCTCTGCGATTAACGGAAAAACTGGTATTTACTTATCTGTACAAGGTCAACTTGGTGCAAATACCCATGGAGTTACTCAAGCTTTAGAAAAAGCCATTAAACAAATCAAACCTTCACTAGAGGCTGAACATGTAACTTTACACGAAGGTTTATTTCGTCCAGCAAACTTTATCGAAACCGCAATTAAAGGCGTCAGAACTGACATTCTAATTGGTTCCGTACTAGTCATTACAGTACTGTTCTTATTCCTGTTTAATGCAAGAACAGCTTTTATTTCCGCCACAGCAATTCCACTATCACTACTGACCGCAATTGTTGTTTTGAGTTACTTTAAAATTGGCCTCAATATTATGGTCTTAGGCGGACTAGCAATTGCTCTAGGTGAGGTTGTTGATGATGCCATTATCGATACAGAAAATATTTTTAGACGTTTAAGAGAAAATCGTTTAATAAACAATCCACGACCAATTTACCAAGTAGTATTTGACGCATCAATGGAAGTACGTAGCTCTGTCGTCTACGCCACAATTATTGTGGCGATGGTGTTCATGCCTTTACTGACATTAAGTGGTGTTGCTGGCAAATTATTTGCCCCGCTTGGTTACGCTTATATTTCAGCGATTCTTGCATCTCTAGTGGTCGCCCTAACGTTAACACCAGCACTGTGTTATTTACTTTTAGGCAAAGCAAAATTAGAGACGGAGGACTCACCCATTATTCGTCGCATTAAAGGGTCTTATACCAAACTTTTAATGCGTATAGAGAAACAATACAAAAT
>ERZ1034365.1111-NODE-1111-length-14145-cov-6.200100_pt1 | contig 14145 bp, 10 predicted proteins | sample MGYA00520615_ERZ1034365 | MGnify/ENA primary metagenome ERZ1034365 (study PRJEB33736, sample SAMEA104284505) | Azolla filiculoides | biome: Urban; feature: Water surface; material: Ditch water | place: Netherlands | collected 2015-10-28 | depth 0-0.1 m ... | reverse complement strand
CGCTACAAGGCCGTGATTCAGCAGATGCTGGAAGCCGGCACTGCCTACCCCTGCTACACCACAACCGCTGAACTAGAGGCCCTGCGCGCGGAACAGACCGCACGCGGTGATAAGCCCCGTTACGATGGTCGCTGGCGCCCAGATCCTGATGCGGGCAAAGAACTGCCCCCGGTGCCCGTAGGTGCCAAACCAGTGATTCGCTTCCGTAACCCAATAGACGGCACTGTAGCCTGGGACGATCTGGTCAAAGGCCGTATCGAGATTAGCAATAGTGAAATGGACGATCTGATCATCGCCCGAGCCGATGGCACCCCCACCTACAACTTCTGCGTGGTCGTTGATGACTGGGATATGGGTATTACCCAGGTGATTCGCGGTGACGACCACGTGAACAATACGCCGCGCCAGATCAACATTCTTAAAGCCCTGGGTGCACCGGTACCGCAGTACGCGCACCTTTCAATGATTCTGGGCGATGACGGCCAGAAACTCTCCAAGCGACATGGCGCGGTTTCGGTCATGCAATACGATGACGAAGGCTATCTGCCAGAAGCCGTGATCAACTACCTGGCCCGTCTGGGTTGGTCTCATGGTGACGATGAAGTTTTCAGCCGCGAGCAATTTGTAGAATGGTTCGATCTGAATCACATCACCCCATCGGCTGCTCAGTTCAACACGCAGAAACTGAATTGGTTAAATGCCCACTACATCAAACAGGCTGATGATCCGCGGCTAGCCGCGGATGTACGTCGTCGCCTCGCCCTGCGCCAGGCCAAAGACACGGGCACACCATGCATAGAAAGTATTGTGGCTTTGTATAAAGAACGCGCACAGACATTGGTTGAACTGACCGATGCGGTTGAGCAGTTACAGGGGCATCCGACACCGACTGCCGAGCTCAAGGCACAGCACCTCACAGATACGACACGTCCGGTGCTTTCTGCCTTCCGTGATGAACTGGTCAATGTTGCGTGGGATATCCCTTCGATATCTGCTGCACTGAAAGCTACCTTAGCCGCGCACAATGCAAAGATGCCTTCACTGGCTATGCCGGTGCGTCTGGCACTGGTCGGGCAGACACAAACGCCTTCGGTCGATGCCTTGATTGCGCTCTTTCCTCGAGAAGAAGTGCTGCGCCGCATCGATAGCCTGCTGGCATGTGGTAACTAAATCAGTGGGTTGCAAACTTTAACGAGATAAGTTCGAAAAAGCTTTGCAATCCGGCCGTTTTATAGGTATAGTTTCGCCCTGTTCCTGCTGTACCACGATTTCGGGGGTATAGCTCAGCTGGGAGAGCGCTTGCATGGCATGCAAGAGGTCTGCGGTTCGATCCCGCATACCTCCACCAGTCGAAGTATGGCAAGAACAAGACGTTAGTTGTATCGACGTCCCCATCGTCTAGAGGCCTAGGACACCGCCCTTTCACGGCGATAACCGGGGTTCGAATCCCCGTGGGGACGCCAAGATTTGCGCGGAAGTAGCTCAGTTGGTTAGAGTACCGGCCTGTCACGCCGGGGGTCGCGGGTTCGAGCCCCGTCTTCCGCGCCAAATCGAAATGTAGCCTCTAGAAACGTCTGACCATCAAACCGCCTTCCGGCGGTTTTTTGTTTTCAGGGTCTTAAACGCACATCGCCAAACCTACTGAACCCCACGTCCGGCGCGGGTTTGAGCCGTGGTGTGCTATCATGCTGATTCTAATAATTATTTAGTCTCTCTGGTCTTGCCAGTGGCCAGGAAACTGCACAATCACCCCATGCTGCTTCGCGCCATCATCACTGCTGCACTACTCGGAGGCTCGGTCATTCCTGTGATGACGCAAGCCGCCGACCAGTCCACAGGGGTGGTTGCGCCCGACAAGTCCCCCATCGGCTGGACGCGCGCTGTAAACACCCGTCCCGGTCGGGAAGCCCCTGATCTTCTTGCACGTCTGCGTGATGGTTTTGCCATGCCGGACCTCGACAACGAACTTGTTCAGAAATACCAGAATTACTACATCCAGCGGCCTGCCGCTATGCGCCGCCTGCTCGATAACGGCCGTCGCTATGCTTACTTCGTTCTGGAAGAACTTGAACGTCGCGGCATGCCGAGTGAACTCGCTTTGCTACCGATGGTTGAAAGTAGCTACAACCCGAAGGCGCTATCCCCTGCCCGTGCGGCCGGCCTCTGGCAGTTCATACCCTCTACGGGTCGTAGTTACGGTCTGAGCCAATCCTGGTGGGAAGACAATCGTCGCGATGTAGTTTCATCTACCGGTGCGGCGCTCGACTATCTTTCCTATCTCTACAGCCTGATGGGAGACTGGCATCTGGCGCTGGCCTCCTACAACTGGGGCGAAGGTTCCGTAGGCCGCGCTGTGGCAAAAAACCAGGCGCAAGGCCTACCAACGGGCTATGACGATCTGCGTATGCCCGCGGAAACCAAGAACTATGTACCGCGCCTGCAGGCGATTAAAAACATTCTGCGCGACCCACAGCTCGTTGCTCAAATGAACCTGCCAGTCATACCGAATCGCCCGTACTTCGAGTCTGTGGCGCTGTATGGCAAACATATCGACCTGGATACCGCAGCCAAAATGGCCAATATCAGCGTTGATGAAGTTAAAGCCCTCAATCCGGAGCACTCGCGGCCGGTGATGAAGGTTGAAACCATCAACCTGCCTAAAGACCGCGTGCAGCAATTCAAATCCAACCTGAACGCCTATCAGGAATCAGATAAACCGCTTTCGCGCTGGGGTAGCTATACCGTACAACCGGGTGAGAAGCCTGAGCGTATTGCCAGCAAGTTCAACATGTCGCTATCTCAGCTGCAAGAGGCTAATGGCGTATCGATGAAGTCGCTGAGTAAGCCGGGGCAACCGCTGCTGGTGCTTAAGGATCCTGCGACCGAATCCGCTCCTGCCGCATCGCTCGCAGAGCTTAACGACAATACCCCGGTCAACGTTGCAGAGACACCAGACAAACCCGCCAGCAAGAGCGCTTCGAGCCATACCGATACTGCGACCAGCAAAACATCCAAAGCTTCAAACAGCAAAGACGAGAAAGCATCGAAATCGGGCAAATCGGATAAAGCAGACAAAATCGAAAAATCCGGAAAATCTGGCAAGGCTGACAAAGCCCCAGCAAAGTCGACTGACAAGTCTGCCAGCAGCAGCAAACCTTCTGGCAAAGCGGCAGCCGAACCTAAACCCGCTACCGCCAAACCAACGAGCAAAGGCGACAACAAGCCTGCTACCAGTAGCGTTAAATCCAGCAGCAAGAAAAACAATTAAAGCGTTAGCAGCTAGCCAAGCACTGGGACAGAAGCCAGTAGTGCCCGAGTATAGGCATGTTGGGGGTGTTGCAAGAGCTGATCAGCATCACCGGATTCCACAACCTTCCCTGCCTGCATCACAAGGACCCGATCGGCTAGGTAACGGACCACCCCGAAATTGTGGGTAATAAAGAGATACGCGATACCCGTTTCAGCCTGTAGCTTTTGCAACAGATTGAGAATCTGTGCCTGCACAGAGACATCCAGTGCCGATGTGGGTTCATCACAAATCAGCACTTTCGGCGATACAGCTAATGCACGGGCAATGGCAATACGCTGGCGTTGACCACCTGAAAACTCATGCGGAAACCGATCCAGGGCTTCCGGGGGCAAACCGACCCGGTCTAGCAAACGGATCAATGCGTCCTGATTGGTCTCTGATGCGGGCAATCCCAGTGCAATTGGCCCTTCGGACAAAACCTGCCGAATCCGTTGTCGTGGATCCAGCGAAGCAAAGGGATCCTGAAAAACCATTTGCACATCACGCCGCCACCCTTTCACCGGTTTCACCCCGGGACCGACGATTGGCATGCCATTCAGAACAACCTCGCCCGACTCACTCTCGATCAAACGCAGTATCGCCCGTGCAGTCGTGGTTTTACCGCAACCTGATTCGCCCACAATCGCTAGCGTTTCACCGGGTTCCAAATCAAAACTCACCGCATCCACAACAGGAGGGAGCGCTGTTTGCTTTTTGCCCAACAAGCGTTGAGCGAGATGGTGCAAGAGTCCTTGAGTTGAAGATTGATACCGGACGCTCAGGTTTGATACCGTCAGCACAGGCGCTTCTGCCGCACTTCTGTTTGGCACAGGCAAAGGTGCCGAAGTCTGAGCCCCTGAGATTGTTTCATCCCCAACGCGCCAGCATAGGGCATGGTGCTGCAATTCAGTGGTGTGGGCTCCCGGCAACAATACCCAGGGCGGCGACTCTTCTATGCAGTGCGGCTCGCGTATCGCGCAGCGCGGTGCAAATCGACAAGCCATAGGCCAACTACCGAGCGGCGGCACACGGCCAGACAATTGCGCCAACGCTTCACCGGGCTTTGCCTTTTCAGGCAAAGCGGCAAGTAGTGCACGGGTATAGGGGTGCGAAGGCTGATTTAACACCTGGGCAACCGGGCCGCTTTCTACAATCTGTCCGGCATACATTACGGCTACGCGGTCAGCCCGTACCGATACCACTGCCAGATCATGGGTAATGAGTAATACCCCCATCTGGCGCGCCTGTTGCAATTGGCCAATCAGATCGAGAATCTGGGCCTGCAGCGTGACATCCAGTGCAGTCGTGGGTTCGTCGGCCAGAAGTATGTCTGGGTCTCCTGCCAGCGCCATTGCAATCATCGCGCGTTGTTTCATCCCACCCGACAATTCAAACGGATAGGCGTTGGCTGCACGTTTCGGATCAGGCAACCCGACCTGCGCAAGAAGTGCTAGCGCCTCATCATCCGCTGCTACGGCGGCCAAGCTACGATGCAATTGCAGTACTTCTTTAATCTGATCACCAATCCGCATGACCGGATTCAGGCTTGTGGCTGGCTCCTGAAAGATCATGGCCATACGCCGACCCCGAACCTGCCGCATCCGATCTTCGGAAACACGCAATAGGTCTTCTGCTCTCGCCCCGGATTCGTTACTGGTCAACAACACGTGACCAGCCTGAAATCTCGCCTGTGGCGGCAAAAGGCGCATGAGTGCAAGTGCCGTCAATGACTTGCCACAACCTGATTCACCCAATAGCGCTAGCGTTTCTCCGGCATGTAACTGAAAGCTGATGTCGCTCAGTGCATCAATCGTCTGTGGCGCGCGGCCATCGTCGGATTTACGTGTAAAGCCCAGCGATAAATGACGTACCTGTAGCAATGGCTTATTCATGATTGACCCTCGGCGCGCGGATCAAGCGCATCGCGTACCGCATCGGCCAGCAGGTTGGCAGCAAGGACGAGTACCACCATAAACATGAAGGCGGCAGTGAGTGACCACCAAACTACTGGATCACGAGACAACTCCATGCGTGCGTTATTGATCATCAGGCCAAAACTGAACATGGTGGGATCAACCCCAATACCAATGTAAGACAGCACGGCTTCAGCCAGAACCAGTGAAGAAAATTCCATCACCAGCGTAATGAGAATAATCGGAAATACGTTCGGCAATACATGGCGGAGCAAGATCTGCCCGGCACTTACGCCAAAGGCGCGTGACGCCTGAACATAATCGTATTCGCGCATCTTTAGTGCTTCGCCCCGAAGCAACCGGGCAATCCCTGTCCAACTGGTCATCCCAAGAATGATGCAGAGTGCCAGCAAACGTATATCGCCCCGCTCTACCGCCGTAGCAAACCATTCAGGATGATTATCGATCATCACTTGAATGCTAAGTACCGCAGCAGCAATTAACAGCACACCCGGAATGGCGCTCACTGTGGTGTAGATATATTGGATGACATCATCTACCTTGCCACGGAAGTAGCCAGCCGATAAACCCAGTGCGATGCCTAATGGCAGCGTCACCAGGGTGGGCACCAACCCAATCACCAAAGCGGTACGTAGGCTCTTGAGTACTTGATAGAGCACATCCTGGCCCACTTTATCAGTACCGAATACGTGAAAGTTCGAACTTAAACCGACAAAGATGCCCCCAAGGACACAAACGCTGCCTAGGGTATAGGCGGCCCAGCGCCATGCAACCTGATTGCGATTTTGCTGACTTAGGAATGCGCGTTTTAGAAGCAGGACCAAAATGCAAAACACAGCAAAGACCATAGCGCCCCCCAAGGCACCCAGTCCTACTCGCTGTAGAACATCCAGCCAATAAGTCACGTCATCCACTGGCCCCGGTGGGAAGGCCGCTCCCGCCACTTTAAGACGCGGCGCCTGACGACGCACTTCAACCGTGCCATCCGGCAATGCGACAGTAACTGGTTCTAACGCAGCCAGCGTTACCGCAAGCGGTGCCGAATAGGTTTTTTCATGATCCTTACGCAGATCCACCAACAATAGATCGAGTACCGAATTGACTTCCACGCTATAGCGCACGGGTGCCTCGGGCGTTGCGCGTGGCAACGGTTCGCGCAAATGAATCGAATCGAGCAAGGCAAAACAGGCCGCCACAGCCAGCAACACAGCTGAGACCACTGCCAGGCGTTGGCGAAAAACCTTTTGCCAGACAGCCCGTTGCAGTGGGGATCGGAGAATCTGAAGCACCGACAGAACAAATAGCACAAAGAGCGTCCACAACAACACATCGGTCGCCAACCAGACCCACAGGCTCTGGTTCAATGTTGAGAAAAGCGTGCTGATCGTCATGGTAATTACTTCAACCGGATCCGAGGATCAACAAGGGTGTAGGACAGATCCGTGAGGATCAAACCCAATAGATAGAGCACAGAACCTAGAAAGACCATGGCACGCACCACGGCAAAATCCTGCGCGGCAATCGCATCGATGGTGTAACTGCCCAGTCCTGGAATACCAAAGAATGACTCGATCAATAGCGACCCCATGAATAATGACGGGATCACCACCACCACACCGGTCAGGATAGGAATCAGACCATTACGTAACACGTGACGGAACAGCACAGCAGTATCAGAGAGCCCCTTGGCACGTGCGGTACGCACATAGTCTTTGCCGATCTCTTCGAGAAACAGCGTGCGATACCAGCGCGTTGAGCCGCCGATACCCGCAACCACGGCCACAGCAACCGGCAGGATCAGAAAATGCCAGGCCACCAGCGGATTACTGGCATAGCCTGAGATGGGAACTAACTGCAGAACGCGAGCAAAGAGAAACTGCCCACCGATAATAAAGAACAGCGAGGAGATCGACATAAGCGCTACGCAGAGCACGACGCCCGTTCGATCTAGCCAGGTCCCGCGGAAGAGCACTAGAAACAATGCCAGACTAACTGTAAGGCCTAGTCCAATGACAAATGTCGGTACGGCAATTGCAAGTGATGGTCCCATCCGCTCACGGATTTCCCGGCCGATCTCTCGCCCGTCTTCACTACGCCCGAATTCACCGGCAAAAAGCGTGAGTGATTTCGTGTAAAAAACTGTATCGGTAACCTGACCCAAGCCGGAAGCCGCCTCGTTCACAAACAGCGGTTTGTCGTAGCCCCGTTCGGCTTTCCATTGCTGTATGGCCTCTGGCGTGACTCGTTTTACCCCCAGCTGCATTCGGGCCATATCATCCGGGCTGTTCACCATGAAGAACAGCGCAAAGGTAATGAGGTTTACGCCGATCAGAATCGGGATAGCGTAAAAGAGGCGGCGCAGAACATAGCCAAGCATCAGCGCTTCCTCACTGCTTTGCCAAAGGCATCAAGCCCGGAACGGGCCCGGTAGGCTTTCATCGCTGGCCAAAGCAAAAGAACCAGACCACCCAGAATAATCACAAAAGGCCAGAGCAATGGGTGGTTCCATTCCTCGCGCAATTGCGCGCGACTTGCCGCATCAATACGTTGATACTTCACCGTATTGTTGGCGACATTATTAGGCTTCAGGTTATGCAGCCAACCCTGTTTCAACACATAAGACTTGGGGTAAAACCAATAGACCCAAGGAGCGTCTTCCCGCACCAGTTTAAGCATCGCGTTAATCACAGCCTGGCGTTCTGAACCGTTCGGCAGATTTTTCATCTGGCGGAATAGGCGATCAAACTCCGGGTTATTGTAATTGGCAGAGTTCTCACCGCCATGGGCTAACTTTCCTTCTGGCCCATAAAGCAGAAAGAAGAAGTTTTCCGGATCGGGGTAGTCCGCATTCCATCCCATGAAGAAAAGCTGTGCGCTGCCCTTACGTAATTTTTCCTGAAACCGATTGAAGTCTGTGCTGCGCACCACCAGCTGAACACCGATCTGGTTTAACTGGCGCGACATCCAATCCATCGTTGATTTATCGCCCATGCCCCCCGAGGTGGTATCCAGATTCAAGACCAGCGGTTGCCCCGTAACCGCATCCCGCCCATCCGGCCAGCCTGCCTTAGCCAACAAGGCACGTGCTTCATCCAGACTACGCCGATGCGCTGCGCCGTCTTTCCATGTATACACCACAGGATTGATACCTGCTTCTCCGGACTGGTAGCCAAAGATACCCGGAGGTATCGGCCCCATGGCAGCCTGTCCGCGACCATTCAAAAAGATGGAGATAAACTCTTCCTGATCCAGCGCAATCGACAACGCTTGTCTCAACAGTTTGGCGCGTTGTTGCTCGGCGGGTGATTTGCCGCCTACTACCGAATCCGCTAAGTTAAAGCCCAGATAGTAGATCGAGGTGCGTACCGAAGTTTGCAGTTGAATGCCTTGTGCGGCCATCGTGGGTGACACATTGGCATCGCCGTTGATATTGACTCGTACCGCCTGATCAAAACTATCTGAAGAAATTCCCGAGAGATCGTAGTACCCCTGAAGGAACTTATTCCAGTAAGGAAGACTTTCTTTCTCACGGCTGAACACCACGCCATCAATCAAAGGCAATCGGGCATCACAATCTTTCAGTAAACCAACAGCCACATCGGCAGGCTCACCCTTGCACGGATAACGCTCTTCATGAAAATTCGGATTACGATCGAGCACAATCCGTGCATTCGGATTGTTGTGAACCATCATGTAGGGACCGGTGCCAACTGGCCAGTTATCGATACTGACATTCCCCTTTCGTAATGCGGGCTGCCCGTAAAACTGATCCACTTCTCGCGGCACAGGCGCAAAAAAGTTCATCGCCAACCAGTAAATAAACTGGGGATATTTCCCGGATAGCGTAATTTCAAGTGTCTGATCATCCAGCGCCACGGCGCCGGGCAATTCAAGGGTATCGAGGTCGATCCAGGTACCCGGTTGAGCCTGTGCAGCCTGCTTGATATTTCCGGACAGCGCTTTAAGGCCAAGAATATGCTCGGCCATAGTGCCAAAAATCGGGGAATGCACTGCTGGATTGGCGAGGCGTTTAATTTGATAAACGTAATCCTGCGCCTTCAGGGTTTGTGTACCCGGCTCTGGCAAGGCCATAGGGCCGCTGGCCGATTGCAACAGGCGCACCTGTGCGGCATCTAGCGCCATGTAACGGGAGGCACCTGAGGCATCACGACTAAAAGCCGGATGCGGTTGATACTGAATACCCGGCTTCAACTTAAGCCGGTAAACCGTCCGTTCAACAATATCGGCATTTGCTGATTCAGGAAGGCTTTTGCCTGATTTATCGAAGTAGCTAACCCGCGGCATTTCTGCCAAGGTTGTTGGCATTAGGCTATAGGGACGCTGAAAATACTGATATTGCAGCGGCGGTTCATAAATCTGGGCAATAAAAGCTATTTCGTTGTCGGTATACGAAATAGCTGGATCCAGATGCTTCGGGCGCTCCGCAAAGGCACTGTATAGGCGGTTAGCCCCACGATCCGACGTGGGATACGGGTCATTCCATTCGCTGCCACAGGCTGTTAACAGCAGTGCTGCACCCAAAAACAGGCAAAAACGTCTGCAACACTTAGAAAATGACAAAAAAACCATGTGTAGAAGTCTAACTGATCTAGCCCTGCTTCGAAGTATAATTAGCGTCTTATTCTTTATCCTGTCTTGCCGCTAGGCGGCGCAAGAGGAGTCAACATGGGTTTTCTCGCTGGCAAACGCATTCTGATCACCGGTCTGCTATCCAAACATTCTATTGCTTATGGCATCGCCAAGGCTTGTCATCGTGAAGGTGCCAGCCTGGCATTCACCTTCCAGAATGAGCGCTTTATTGATCGTGTCAGCAAATTCGCCGAAGAATTCGACAGCAAGCTGGTTTTCCCTTGTGATGTGAGCAACGATGCAGAAATTGAAACCCTGTTTGTTTCACTAGGTAAAGAATGGGATGGCCTGGATGGTCTGGTGCATTCAATTGCCTACGCCCCGGCTGAAGCGCTTGAAGGCGACTTCCTGGATGCCATTACCCGTGAAGCTTCAGCGATTGCCCACGACGTATCTGCCTACAGCTACGCAGCGCTAGCCAAAGCGGCTCGCCCGCTGCTGTTAAAAGGCAACCATCCGGCATTGCTGGCACTGTCTTACCTGGGTGCTGAGCGTGTCATGCCTAACTACAATGTCATGGGCATGGCCAAGGCCAGCCTGGAAGCCGCAACACGCTACATGGCTGTTGCCCTCGGCCCGCAAGGCATTCGCGTGAATGCCGTCTCGGCTGGTCCGATCAAAACGCTGGCCGCCTCCGGTATCGGCAACTTCGGCAAATTACTGGCGCACAACGCCAAAGTCGCCCCGCTCCGCCGTAACGTGACCACGGATGAAGTCGGCAATGTTGCCGCGTTCCTGCTGTCAGATCTGGCCAGCGGTATGACCGGCGAAATTACCTACGTCGACTCCGGCTTCAACATTACTGCACTGGGTCACGAAGAAGTTTAATTCTCAGGACTCAGCAACAAAAATGCCAGGGTAAACCCTGGCATTTTTTGTGTCTGCCAATAACAGTTACTGCTTGTCTGCTTCAGGACGTTTGGCTATCTTGACCGGATGACGATCCCGCAAGGCCACCATCAAACTCACCACGTCGGCCTGTTGAACAAAGCGCTGATAGGCCATGGCGATCTGGGCACGCTTTTCATCATTCAAAGCTGCGCCATCCTTAACTGCGCTGACTTTGTATAAGGCATAGCCTTCACCGCCGGCCTGGCCGCCCACATAGGCTGGCAACGTGGCCACATCAGCACCGCCAACCAGCTGTACAGCATCACCTGGCAGCCCGTTAGGCTGGAGACGACTCACCGTCTTGGTAGCAGACCACTTCAAATCAGCAGGCGATTTGCCAGATTTAAGTTCAGCCAGCTTCGCCTCACCCTCAACTGTAGCCTTTTCAACGGCAGCCTTACGCGTGAGGTAGGTTTTGATATCGGATGAGACCGAATCAAAGGCGCGCAAGCCAACAGGTTCATAAGTTGTTACACGCACAGAAATAAGCACATTAGGCGCTACTTCAATGGCCGCGCTATTACGCTTGTCTTTTAAACTGGCCGGATTAAAGATCGTTTGCAGCACCTTAGGGTTGGCCAACAATCCCTGAGCCCCCTGCCCGTTAGCACTGATCCAGCCACTCTCTTCCACCTTCAGGTTGAGCGCTTTGGCAACATCTTTGTAACTATCGGATTGTTCGTAAACCATATTGCTGAAGTTTTCGGATTCCTTGGCCACGACTTTGGGATCACTCAGCACAACATAAGACACCTTAACGCGCTCCGGAGTCTGGAACTGTTTCGGGTTCGACTCATAGAACTGGCGGACGGCTTCATCGGTCACACTAACCGACTTGAGGTAGTCACTCGCAGAGACCATCGCCACCGATACATCCCGCTCCTGCGTTTCGGCCGTAATAATCTGATTGAGCTGGGTCTTTGAAATCTGGGTCGTTGCAGCAACGCCGTTAACAAGCATCTGCTGGGTCAGATCTCGACGCAGGTTTTGTTCAAAGCTTGTCGGATTCATGCCCTGAGCTCGCAAAACCTGTTCGTATTTGGTCGGCGAAAATTTGCCGTTTTCCTGAAAGGCCGGAATCTGTGCGATCAGTTCACGCAAGATCACATCATTCGCCACCAGGCCCAAACGCTCAGACTCTACCAGCAGCAAGCGTTGTTCAATCAGCTCGTTTAAAACGCTCTGACGGAACTGTGGCGACTCGAATAATTTGGCATCGACCGCACCACCCTGACGGCTACGAATCTGATCGGCTCGCTCACGCATTGCCACATCCAGCTGTTGCATGGTGATTTTGCTGCTGCCTACACGCGCCACTTCATCTGTCGAGGAAGCATCCTTGAAATAGGAATCAATCCCCCAGAAGGCGAACGGCAGGGTAATCAGTGCCAGCAGTATCTGGACAAATTTGCGGTGTTTATTAACGAGATCAAACATGAAGCAGCCTAAGGTTAGGATTGAGTGCGGATTTTACGATGAGACATCAGCGGACGTATCAGACTAATGCCAAGAACAATCATCAGAACAGGATCAAAGAGATAGTCCCAGAGATTATCTGAACCAATGCCATGCAGGGCAAATATGGCGAGATCCAGGCCTAACAGCAACGTCAGGCAAGGTGCGGACCGGCTGCGCCAGACAACCCAGGCCGACAATCCAGCCAGGACAGCCCAGGGCTGATAGCCATACGCATAAGGGTCAAAGGGTCCCGAGCCCAAAGCCAGCACATAAAATATCACCATGCTCAGCCAGAGGATCAGACGCCGTTTTAGTGGCAGCTCTTCGCGCGCCCAGAAATGAAAACCATCGGGAAAGCCAAACCAAACAAAGAACATGATCCACGTTGTCGGGCTCAGATCATTTATAAATCCGTAAACATAACGCCACAGAATAAGATCACCCCAGGGAATGAACACGACTGCAGATAGCGCCAGGACGATGAGCCGGTTGCGCACATAAGGCAAGCGGATCGAGCTGAGTAGTAAGTTATCGGGCGTCTTCACTGCGGCACCACCGGCACGTTTGGATTACCCGGGTTGTTTAACCAGGCCTGCGTAAACTGGGCATGCCTGATACCTCTTCTTAACCAGGTATAAACCAGATGAATGGCGCCCGTTCTGTCCTGGATCAGTGCAGGATAGGAAAACTCATCCCGATCGTTAGGGCTCTGCTCGATAACTCGTACCAGAGTCCAGGTGCTTCCCTGGTCGCTAGAGCGCAATAGCGATAATTGATTCCGGTTGCCGCCAATAGGGTTGCACGCCATTAAAAGACTGCCGTCGCGCAAACCGATCATGGCCACAGCGGAGTTTGGATTAGGAATGGCTCGCGCAGACCCGGCCTGCCAGGTTTGACCCGCATCGTGTGTCTCACTCCACTGAACCTGGTTCTCCCCGGGGCCTGAATCACGTAAAGCTGCAACTGCCTGCTGGCTATTTAGTGCCACAACAGCTGGTTGCAGGGTGGCACGCAGCATCGGCATCCGGTTTTTTGCCAGCACACGCCCTTCGGGATCAAGGCGCAACCACTCACCATGCTTACTCACAAACTCGTGATAAACCGGCAAGCCAAGACTGCCATCGCTTAACCAGACTCCCGGGTTACGCACCAGCGTACTCAGATTAAAAAACGGACTGGTCACAATCCTCTGGGCTGGTTGCCAATACTTTCCACCATCCGTGGAAGTGCTCCGGTTGATTGCGCTCCCCGCCCAACCGCCATAAGAAACGCTCACAAAAAACAGATGTAGGCGCCCGGACTCTGTGACAAACAGGGGGTTACCGAGTTTCCGGATATTGCGGCCCAACTCGTCCGCAGCCTGCTGGCGGGTCATAATTTCACGGGCAGGCAGCCATGAGGCATTGGCATACCAATCCGACTGATAAAGCGATACGTCAGCCGCCCCTTCCCGGCTACCGCCAAACCAGGCGGCTATCAGATGGACGGGTTCCTTATCATCTTCGACTTTTAAAACCGGTAAGCGCGTACCCGGCAATACCTCGGCCAGGGTTGCCGCATGGGCAGACGGGGTTGGCCGTGGCAAATCCGACCAGCTAAAACGAGCGGGCAAGGCAGCCGCACGGCCTGTGGCCACAGCAGCTGCCGCTTTATCGGGTTCTGCAAACTGTGGGCGCTCAGGCAACGTTGCGGTCAGAATGGCCGCCAAAAGGCCTACGGCAAAGACAATCGTCGGAAACCAGCGGTTAAGCATGGCATCCCCTGTTTCGTAGGATTAGACGGGCGATCATAGGGGCATTTTATCTCAAGGGCGGGTATCATTCAGTCTTTGCTGGCTGAATAACTTATATACATGGATATCCGATTCCAACGCGCTGTCGATAAATATGCAGGTGTGCCCCTGTGCGCCCTCTTTACAGCCTG